>MAAB01040536.1_pt1 | contig 18141 bp, 21 predicted proteins | sample 1115991 | NCBI WGS metagenome assembly MAAB01 (sample SAMN04961124, study PRJNA320927) | seawater metagenome | isolation source: sample BD02T18 sea water enriched with oil for 18 days | place: USA:Gulf of Mexico | collected 2013-07-27
GTTGATATAAAAGTCGAGAGATTCCTCAACGTCACGAATACGTACCATGGTGTGTAAAAATTTCATTAGTATCCTTAAATTTCTTATCTGTAGTACTAGTCACAAGTTTTGTCTTTAAAGTCTCATTATATCCACTAAAAACCAATTAAATCAGTGGGTGAGTGAGTGAGTGTAAAGGTTTAATGGGCTTTAGGTTGTTTAAGTCACCAGAAACTCATTACAAAAAAACACTGTTTTGTAATGAATAAGGAGCTTGAGCAAATGTTTAAGGGCTTTTTAACCCAAAATTCTTTACAAAAACAGCCTGCATATTAACTTAACTTAACTTACGATACAAAGTAGCAACACCGATACCAAGTTGGTCAGCAACTTTCTGTTTGGTCATACCAGATTCAAGTAATAACTTAGCAGACTCAATCAAATCATCGTCCACCGGCTTACGTCCTTTATATTTTCCCTCAGTCTTTGCCCTGTTGATGCCAATACGCTGTCGCTCTAACATCTGTTCTCGTTCTAGCTCTGCAAGCCCTGACAACATGATAAACATCATTTTGCCAACACCAGAGGTAATGTCTATACCTTGTAGTTGGTCTACAAGGACAGCTACTTGTTTACGCTGTAGCTTCTCAACTGTTTCTAGAACCTCACTGGTCTTTCTACCTAATCTACTAACATGAAAGACAACCAGTGTGTCACCTGATTCTAGCTTGGCTAATAGCTCATTAAACTTAGGTCTATCGGTAGTTGTGCCTGTAAAAGTCTCACAGACCACTGCATCATGTTCATAGCGCTCCTGTAGGTAATTTACCTGCTGCTCTATGTTTTGCTCACCCGTACTAACACGGCAATAAATATAACGCATAAAAGGATTCTATCCATAAACTCTAAGGGTTAATGATAGTCTATCACTAATGCGCATATATTATACCCTATTGACAGGGTTTAGAGGGTGCCTTGTAACCTATCAATAGAGGATGGCCTATTGATAAGTGTTATTTGGAAAATAACATACAACTGTACCACTCAATTACATCTGGCTTCGCCAGTGAATTACATTTAATTTGCCAACTAAAAAGGCAAGTATTCGCTGTAAGTCGAACTTCGAAAAGTGTGCATTCCTGACATTATAGTTTAAATTCATTGAAGCTAGAGTGATTTGGGAATAGCCCTAGCTTGGCATACTGGCAGGATCGGTCAATAGCTAAAAAAGATCCTTCGTAAATAATTTGTTCTTGGTGAATAGTTACCTTAATTTTAGATCTATTCTTTTTTCTTCTGATAAAAGTGTGAATCCCGCAACAAGAACGGCAAGAACTGTTAAGATATTTGCTTCCAATTTAATTCCCAGTGTATATTTTTATACTAATGAATGATCGACTCTAAGAGCCTACATTTTCATCTCGCGCAACTTCAAACTGACTCCATCTTGATCAAGCCAGTATTCAGGGCCACTACATGGGTAGCCAAGCAGTACCGCAGCAGCTTGAGACGGGCTTGCAAATAAAGTGTCTTCTTCCAGTATTAGCTTATCCCCATCAGGTACTAATACCCGTTTATTCTTTAATTGATCTCGTACTTTAGTATATCCCTTAGATAAGCTTGAATTTGAAGTTATAGCGGCTTCTGAACCAGATAAAACAACCATACCTTCATCAGTCTGTTGTGCTTTTGCTTTATATTTCTTAGCTTTCAAAGTGAACGTATCTACTTGTTGTACCGATTCGCTTTGGTTTACGTTTGAGATATCAGAGTGGTGCTTAGCTAGTGGTTCCAATAAACGATACCCAAGCGCACCTATCAATAACCTTATGTTACTAATAAACTCTTCCATTGCGTCTCTATCGCCTCTTGGCAATATAGCCTGAGGAGGTTGATTCCCATTCAATACTTCAAAGCGTTTAGCTTGATTAGTTAATACCACCAACCTTGATTCAAGGTATTTAACATGTGCTTTAGTCAGGTTTTCATCTTTGTTTGTAAAGCATACGACTTCGTTCCAAAAATCTTTTCCGGAAAGGTGTTGATGTATCCTGCTGGCTACTTGCTCTGCTTCACCGATATAAACGGCGTCATTACCTGTTTCACTATCAACACCAAATAAAAAGTAAACACCTGGCTTTTGACTCTCTTCCCAGTCGCCTAGTTCTTTTACTCTCTTTCTAGGCACAGCGAGAGCTTGACCTGTCCAGTTCACAATTTCAGCATGACGAATTCCCGTAACTGAACCATCAGCTAAATAAATCTTAATTTGACGACCTCTAGTCATACTAATTATCCTTTCTATAGTATTTGAGCTTACATGCCACCATAAAACGTACTTACAAAGCTTTTAACTTTTTCGGTCAGCCTCGGTATTACTTTTTTACGTTGTAATACGCTTGGTGCTTTTTCCATTGTGGCAACTATATCTTCACGCAAGGGTTCTTCGTTGGTGTAAATCATCTTATCAACAAGTGCCTTAAAGCTGTCAGAAACTAAAGACTCTTCTTGGCAAATTACATCAACAGCTTTTACTTTTTCTTTTTCCCAGAATGAATCAAACTCGTCCATCACTTCTTCTGATGACCCAAGGTTGTTGAGGTTTTCTTGAATGAATTGTTCAATAAGATCCTTCTTCGATCTTAGCTCTGGTGTGCCACCAAGTAGCTTCATGATAGATTTGTACTGGTATTCGTAGTCTTTGTCGTTATCAGCACCTTTAAGCTGCGCCAACAACTGTAAGATGTAGCGCACGTTTACTTCGTCACGTTGAATAAGCTCTAGTTCAAAATCAACTTCTTCAAGTATTGACACTTTTTCAGTGGTGTTATCGGTTTTTACTTTGTCGTATAAATCGAGGTATTTGCTTTTATAATCTTCAAAGCCTTGTTCATCTAATTCAACATCTTCAAAGTCAAAATCTGCAAAGGTGCTTAATACATTTTTAAGCCGCATTAATTCACGGAATGCTTTTACAAACTCAAGCTCCTGCTCTTCGTCACGCAAGTCATCAACACTTTCAATGTCAGGAGCGATAGCTTGCATGCGATCTAATGCTTCGTTAAACAAGCGCACAAAATCCTGATAAGGCGGCATGATCACCGTTTCTTTTGCGTCTTTGTTTGAAAACAACGTTAATGCATCATCAGTCGCCTTTTTAAGGTTTCTAAAGCTAATGACATTACCTTGAGACTTTTGCTCGTTTAAAATGCGGTTGGTGCGCGAATAGGCTTGAATTAAGCCATGATGTTTAAGGTTCTTATCAACATATAGCGTATTAAGCGGTTTGCTATCAAAACCTGTTAAGAACATATTCACCACAAGCAAAATATCTACTTTACGTTCACGTACCTTTTTAGATATATCGTTGTAATAGTTATAAAACGATTCACTGTCTTTGGTGGTATAGTTTGTTTCGAACATGGCGTTATAGTCGCCAATAAACTGTTCTAACTTGTCACGACTATGGCTATAAACATTAGCGTCCTTATTTCCTGCTAAACTCTCTGCTGAGTAAACGGCTTTTGGCTCTGCTGCTTTGTTTAATTCAAGCTCATCATTCGCTGCACCATTGTCGCCATCAAGGAAGCCGTTAGCATCGGGGTCTTCTTCATTAGCCGCATAAGAGAATATTGTCGCGATACGCAAGTTATGTTCACCTGATTGTTTTTTCTTTTCAAATAGCTCGTAGTATTTGATCAAGGTTTCAACACTGCTGACGTAAACATGCCAGTAAAGGTTTTACTGTGTGTTTTACGGTTATGGTTAGCGATAATGTAATCAGTGATTTTTTCTAACCGTATTGGTGATTCTAATAGCTCTTTGGTATCAATGCCTTCTACATCGATATCCATTTCGTTTGCACTTTCCGAATCAGCGCCTACCTGCTTATAGCGGCCAACATACTCGATACCAAACTTAAGTACGTTCTCATCTTTAATCGCATCAACGATAGTGTACTTATGTAAACACTCATCAAATAAATCTTTAGTGGTGGTTTTACGCGATGCTTTGCTGGTGGCGTTATCAACAAAAATAGGTGTACCTGTAAAACCAAACATTTGATGATTATTAAAAAAGCTAATAATGCGTTGATGGGTATCTCCAAACTGGCTACGGTGACACTCATCGAAAATAAAGACGATTGATTTGTCTTTCAGCTTTTCCATGCGCGACAAGTAACGCTTGTGGCTAATCGCGTTATTGAGCTTTTGAATGGTGGTAACAATCAGCTTAGTATTACGATGTTCATTTATTTTAGGTGAAGAGTTTTTACTCGCTGCACCTTTTCCAGTAGGAGCCGCGTCAGTAAATTGATTCACCAACAAATTAGTATTGTCGGTGCTATCAACACAGCCTTTAGCAAAACCATTAAACTCTTTACTAGTTTGATAATCTAAATCTTTTCTATCAACGACAAATACCACTTTATGAACTTCTGAAAGCCCTGTGAGTATTTGTGCCGTTTTAAAGGATGTTAAAGTTTTACCTGATCCTGTGGTATGCCAGATATAACCATTAAAGTTTTCAGTTCTTTGGCCTGTCGCGGCAATTTCATTGCGCTCAACCACACGTTCAACAATATTTTCAGTGGCATAAATTTGGTACGGACGCATTACCATTAAAATACGATCCGTTTCATTTAGCACAATATACTTTTGAATGAGTGTGGCTAGTTGTTCTCGTTGTAAAAACGAGTCAGCAAACTGCGTTAACTCAGTATGACGCTTATTTTCTTCATCAGCCCAATAGAAGGTTTGCTTGAAGCTTTGGTTTTTGTTGTTAGCGTAATACTTGGTATTAACACCATTGCTGATCACAAAAGTTTGTACATATTGGAACAAGCCAAAACTTGCCCAGTATGAATGGCGCTGATAACGATTAATTTGGTTAAAGGCTTCTTTCAGCTCTAAACCTCTGCGCTTTAACTCTATTTGCACTAGCGGCAAGCCATTAACCAAAACGGTTACGTCATAGCGGTTTTGGTAACGACCTTCAACGGTAACTTGTTGGGTTACTTGAAATTGGTTTTTATCCCAGTCATCAGCAAGGAATTGAATATATAACGGTGTGCCATCATCTCTATTGATTTGTAATCTATCGCGGAGGGTTTTGGCTTTTTCAAATACAGAGCCTTTTGACAAGGCATTAAGCACTTGTTTGAACTCATTATCAGACAAGTTTATTTTCAAGTTATTGAGCTTTTCAAGTTGCTGCTTTAAATTTGCCAATAACGATTGTTCATCGGTTATTTGCGCAACGTCATAACCCAGCGTTACCAACTGAGTGACTAAGTTATCTTCTAATACTTGTTCAGGTTGTACTGCCAAAACTAACTCCTAAATCCTTTTAAATTTACTTACACGAACATCTGCTGTAATAAACCTTTTTTAAAAGTTTGTGTTTGTTCTATTTGTTGTGAAACTAGCTCTAATTTTTTATCTAAAGTACCCAAGAACTCAGCAATTCTAATTTGCTCTTTTTCACTTGGTTCATGAACGGTAATGTCCTTAAAAAATTCAGTGACACTTACATTAAGTAATCCATGATTTCGAGCACCTTCTTGCGCAATTTTACTTATTTCTCTGTTTAACAATCCTGCTTCAAAATATTGTTCCCAAAATTCATCATGCTGATTACCATGACTTTTAAAGCAAATATATAGGGTTGAAACAACACCTTTCTCATAATTATTCAAACGTTTTATTGCGCCCATTGGGTAGCCCTTTGAATAACTTTTGTTGTAAGCAAAATCACCATTATTTAATAAGTAATAGCCTGTCACATTTTTGGCTGATACTGATTTATTAAAGTATTTTTGTTGGTTTATTAACCCTCGTTGAGCAGAGATGGTTAATACGTTTTGGTTATTTTCTTTGTTCTTTTGAGTAACACGCTCAAATACCTGTTCAAACTTGGCATTAGACCAATCAGGAAAGGCATTACCATTTTCATCTTTAAAACGAATCTCTTGTGAAAATAGCTTTTGCATCACACCTTTTTTGTATTGCTCAAGCAAGACATGTTTTTCTTTCAATAGTTTAATTTTTATATCAACAGAACTGAAAACATCTGCAATCTCGTTTTGTTCATCTTCACAGTCTGTTATAAATAATTCAACAGATGACAACGTATCTTGTCCTACATTATATCGAGTGCTGCCTCCACTTTTGCGGATAACTTCTCTTCTAACTAACCAACTTTTAAGTAGGTAGTTTAAGTAAATAGGATTGTAGTCTTTTAATGGTTTACCACGAATTACAAATCCGCCAAACGTAGCAGTGTGTTTTTTATCTAAATATACATTCGATTGTCCTGCTTCTTCTCTATTCTCAGAACTACGCTGGAATAATATATCCCCGTATGCGACTTCATTATTCAGAAACGTTTTTTCATCTACGCTCACTGAACCAATGATTGAATCATGCTTAATAAAATCATTGTTAATAATGTCTAAAACATTAATGAATTTATAGCCACTCCCATAAGAGTCTTTGTCTGCATTAATCCCATTTTTAAATGATAAATATTCCCCTAAATTTACTTTATTCCAAGGAGAAATTTTACTTAACACTCTTAGTTTCGGGGTGGCAAAATTTGCTAATCGAGCCATTAAGACTCTCCTTGAGGTGAAGTAATTCCTAACTCTGAAATAAAGTCGGCCAACGCACTATCTGATGCTTTAAGTTGTATTTCTAGGCTAGATAGTGATTTTGAAACCAATTTAAGGTCTATAATCTCTTCTTCTTCAAAGGTATCAACATATCTAGGTATATTTAAGTTGAAGTCATTTTCAGCAACCGTTTCTTCATTTTCATTCAACTCTGAAGTCTTTATGTCTGCTACATACGCAAATTTATCCTTAAACTCTCTCTTATCTACAGCATTCAATATTCGTTCAAGATCTTCATCACGTAGGAAGTTCTGATTAGTTGCTTTACCACAATGCGCACTCGCATCAATAAACAAAATATTATCATCAGTTTTACGCTGCTTTTTAAGCACTAGAATACAGGTAGGAATTGAGGTGCCATAGAAAATATTAGCGGGTAAACCAATTACGGCATCTAAACAGTTTTTCTGTTCTATTAAATATTTACGAATATGGCCTTCGGCTGCACCACGGAACAATACACCATGCGGTAAAACTACCGCCATTGTGCCGTTATCATCTAACTGATGTAGCATGTGCTGAACAAAGGCAAAGTCAGCCTTAGATTTTGGTGCTAATTTACCGTAATCAGCAAAACGCTCATCTGATTTAAAACCATCATTGGCGCTCCAATCTGCCGAAAATGGTGGGTTGGCAACCACCGCTTCAAAGCGTTTATCAAGGTGATGCGGAGTTTCTAAAGTATCGTCTTGTTGAATATCAAAACTACGATAATGCACACCATGTAATATCATGTTCATGCGAGCTAGATTGTAGGTGCTTGGGTTTTTCTCTTGTCCGTAGTAGTTACCTATACCTCCAGTCGCTCCACCATTCTTTCTTTGGATTTCTTTTGAAACTTGTAATAACAAAGAGCCTGAACCACAGGTAGGATCGTATACCGATTTTAACTGGGTTTTATCTTTAGTGACCAGTTTAGCCAATAGTTTTGACACCATAGGTGGTGTATAAAATTCCCCCGCTTTTTTACCTGCACCACTGGCAAATTGACCAATAAGGTATTCATAAGCATCACCAAGTACATCAATTTCAGTATCATCAAGGCAGAAGTCAATTTCATCTAAATGCCCTAATACTGTAGTGATTAGATCATTCTTTTGCTTTTCACTTTTGCCGAGTTTATTTGAGGTTAAATCAATGTCATCAAACAAACCGTTAAAGTCATCTTCTGATGCTGTGCCCATAGTGCTTTGTTCAATATGGTTAAGCACTTCGGTTAAGGCTTCAATAATGAACTCACCTTTATTGCCTTTTTCAGCAATTACATGAAACAACTCACTTGGTTTTAAGAAGTAACCTAAGTGATCAATAGACTCTTCTTTAATCGCTTCTAAGTATTCTTGGCCTTCATTTGTGCTTTCATCAATTGCATCAAAGCTCTTTATTAGGGAAGAGTCTTCTTCTGCTGCAAGAATACCATCCGCGTATTGGTGCATTCGCTCTGATAAATATTTATAGAAAATAAACCCTAAAATATAATCACGGAATTCATCTGCGCTCATGTTGCCACGCAGGGCGTTGGCAATGTTCCAAAGCTGTTTTTCTAATGCTTTTTTATGTTGTTCTGCTGTTTGTTTTACTTCTTGGTCTGCCATTTATAATTCCATATATTTATTTTATTAATGAGCGCTAATTACTAAGGCGCTTTAGCATCTAGCACTTCACTTTATATTCGTTCAATTCAGTGTGCTTTATTAGAAGGCAATACTATTCTCTATGTTGTTTTTAATCACTCGAAATGATCAATTTCAGGCATTAGATCCGCAGGTTGGCATTTTAGTGCCTTTGCTATTTTAAAAAGCTTATCGAGAGAGATGTTCACTTCACCTCTATCGATACGGCCAATATAGCTTCTATCGATATCGGTCAGCTTTGATAATGCATCCTGAGAAATGTTTTTTTCTCCCCTAAGAACCCTTAGTTTTTCTGCAAATTTTTGTATTAGGTCGCTCATTGGATAAACCTCAGATCCAAATGAGCAACTATTTCATATTGCGGATTATAATATCACGGTTTATAATCCCTCGGATTATAAACACACCCGATTGTCGATTGTCTACTTGGTTGGTTGTTTAATATGGAGTTCTGTATGAAATTAAATAACCTTGTTGCTCAAATTATTGTTGCCCCTAATTTCGATCACTTTTCTGCTGTGGAAGTTAGATCTGCTTATCTGGCTTTGAATAAAGACAAGTCTGTTGATCCGAACGATGCCCGTAGGTTTGTTTATACCGAACTTTTAAAATTGGTTAAAAAAGGCTGGTTGAAAAAGTCTGTATCAAAGAAAAAAGAGATCACTTCGTTTATTAAAACTGAGATGTTTGATCCTGTTGCGATTGATGTTAATCCAGAAAAGTATGTAGAGAAAAAGAAAGATACTGAACTTGCGGAAACTCCTCCCATAGGTGAAGCATTAAACGAAAGGTTAAACCACTATAAAAATGAGCTACTAACAGGGCTTGGTGAGGCTGAAGAATACAAAAGGCTTTGCGAACAGTTTCCTAATCTCAAGTCCAAATTACAACCACGATACAATGAAGTGCGAGAGCATAACAGTAAACTCCTCGGTAGTATTAAAGCCGTTGAAAACCTTATTTAAAACAAGCAGTAGAGATAGTATGAAATTAAGAGACTGGCAAGCTGAGTGCATCGATTTAGCTGTAGAAAAATATACTAATGGGAAAAACCACTTTTTAGCATTAGCTACGCCTGGTGCAGGTAAAACCATTATGGCTTCGGCTCTTGCAAATGAATTAATTAACCGAGATCTTGTGGATATTGTTATATGCTTTTCCCCGTCATCAGTCGTCTGTGTTGATTTTAGCCAAGAATTAGAAAGCGTAATAGGTGAGAAGTTTGACGGTTTATTAGGATCAAAAGGACAATCACTGACTTACCAAACGTTGCTTCATCTAGATGCTGATTTTTGGGTGCTTTTTCATAAATACCGTGTATTTGTTATATTTGATGAAATTCATCATTGCTGCGGTTCAAAAGTTGAAAATGCTAATTCCTGGGGAGAGCAAATACTTCTACATATTAAAAATAAAGCTGAATTCACTCTTGCCATGACAGGCACACCTTGGCGCTCAGATACCGCTCCTATCGTTCTTTCTGATTACTTGAGTCCTAACAACAAAATTCAGTGCGATTACGTTTACGGGCTTTCTGAGGCTATTAGAGATGATGTTTGTCGCACTCCTCAGATTATAGCAATTGATAATGACGATATTTCTCTTACTTGCGACAAAGAAAGTAAATCGTTTAACTGCTTTAAAGATTTGCTATCTCAGTCGGCGTTTCCTTATCAGGAAATAATTCAAAATGAGCAGCTATTGTTGCATGTCATTCAACAAGCTAACGACAAGCTAGATAAAATTCGTCTTAGTAACCCTTCCGCAGGGGGATTGATTGTTGCGGCATCGGTTACACATGCTAATCAAATTTTAGACCTGTTAGCTGATCACTTTAATGAAGCCGCTACCATCATTACATATCAAGAAGATGAACCAACAAAACTAATTCATCAATACAAAAGATCTAGCTCGAAATGGGTTGTGTCTGTTGGGATGATCAGTGAAGGAACAAACATTCCGAGGCTACAAGTAACTTGCCACCTAACCAGAATTAAAACCGAAATGCATTTCAGGCAAATAATGGGACGCAATTTACGTGCAACTGATGCCATAAATCAGGAGGCTTTCTTGTTCATACCTGCGGAGCCAAAGCTCGTTGAGTATGCATATCGCGTAGCTCAAGACATCCCACTTGAGGCCAATATTGTTAAGTTTGAAAAAATGAGTGCCAATTTTAAGGCCAAACAAAAGAATGAAAGTTTAGATTTAGCTGATTCTGATGATAAAGAGGTTGCAGACAGTTCGGACAAGGCCTTTGATACTAAAAGGAAAACTGTCGATTTTGGCGAGTTTGAAAATAGTGCCTATACAAAGAGTTCTACTTCAAATAAGAAGAATGCTCTAACAGATAGCTACGAAAGCATGATGAATATCTTTGGGAGGTTCAAGCAAGAAACCCTTGAGCTTGGGCTAACAACAATAGAGTAGTTACTTAACGATTCAACTCAATAAAAGAGGTTTTTATGAAAACAACACCAACTTCACATCTCGATAATTTAGTGTCAGCATTTAATCATGAGGGAGACACCTTTGATGCTGGGTGTGATGAAAGCGATATTGATTTGTACAAAAGTAAGTGCCGTGAATTTTTACCTTACAAGTCAATTTGCGTGGTTAAGAATTGGATGTGGTGGGATTTAGAAGTTACGGAAGAAGAAAGCAATGTGTTGAAACAGAATGGGAAACAAGCATCTCTGATAAAAGCAGATACTGTTATTGATGATGAATCTGGGAGATTTCGTCCTGGTGATTGGGTAAGAAGCTCCCCATTAGTCAGCTTCACCGAATGCTGTATCTTTGAAACCCAAAACACTGTGTATTTGTTAGTAGGCAAAGGCTCAAGGAAAACAATATCGCTAGATACTGCAATGTCATTTTTTTAACGGGTATTGTGTGAAAGTTTACTTATGATGATAACTAATAAAAAATTGAGGTTTTAATGACACTATATGAAGCAATTATTGTAACGATACCGTTTAAAATTTTTAATTTGGTGATCGCAGTTATTCCCATCTATTTTCTCTGGAACTGGCTCGTTCCAGATATTTTTTCACTACCAGAAATTGGCTTTTTTCAAGCATTGGGGTTAATTGTTTTAACTCAATGTTTTACTAGTCGAGGTTTTATTTCCCTAGATACCAATAAATAACGGGCTGAAATTCAAACCTATCATAGTAAATATCACGATGCGGATTTTAAACGGGTCGAATTCGACTGGTTAATCATGCTAGGTAAATTTCAATTTTAATAAAATACGGCTTTAAGAAAAATAAATTTAAACAAGAAACCATGGTTTTATGGCTTAAGTGTATTGAGGTAGTTATGCTTACTATTGAAAAATTTAAAAAACGGTTAATACGAGCTAACCATTCGGATTGGCTACGTGTTGTGGCTGATGCCAACAATGAAAAACAATTATATATTGTTGGTAATGGCGGTATGGGAAATACAATAAGCGCACCTATTGAAAATTACTTGCCTGAAATTAAAGAGTGCGTAATAAGCATGATTAACTCTGGTCAGCTTATTAAGGCTGAAAAGCAAAACCTTTTACTGGATAGGAATATCTGGGTTTATTATTTGTCTTTATCTCCATCTGCCAAGGAGGAAGTATGAAAAAATATAAAACCGTTATACAACAAGAATTAACTGAATTAATTTGTGATAGTTGTGGCCTTGAGGCGCATGTTAATAAGGGATATGAATTCAGCGAGTTTATCTCGATTGAGCATAAATGTGGTTATGGGGCTATTCATGGTGATGGCAAGAAATTATTAATCGATTTGTGTCAGCAGTGCTTTGCCGACATGTGCGGTGATACGCTAACGATAGTTGACCCCTTAGATAATCAAGCCTTTGACTCCTGTGAAGGTACGCTGGAATATCAAAATATTTTTGAAGCCATTACTAAATCAAAACAAGAAGCTAAAGAGCTAAAGCAAGATAATGATAATAGAATTTTTGCTCGCGAAACTTTATCCGCCAACCGAATATCTAACCCAAAAGAGCTTCAAGCAGCCCTTAAACGCGTAGAGCAACTTTGGGATGCTCAATACCATAGTGCTGAAGGTAATGAACTGCACAAGCTTGCTGATCTAATCTGTGCCTATGAAAATAAAAGCTGGGATAGTTTTTTTGAGCAAGCTCCATTGGCCGATGATGACTTTATGCCGGAAAGATTGAACTTTGAAGCTCAAGTGCCTTTTCAGGAAATGGGCGCGGCCAAAGGTAAGTTATCAAACATTCCTGTTAATAAAGACATTGATGAAGATGATTCACGTCAATCGTCAGTTGATGAAAACAATACCGATTAAGTTGAAAACTCATGTCACAAGTTGAGCCAGACACTAACAAAGAAATGCTAGAAACGATTGAAAAAGCCTGGGCTAAATACCCTGAGTTACGATTAGCTCAGTTATTAGTCAATGCCATCAAACCTTCTGAGCCTTGCTCTGAAATGTATTATGTTGAAGATAGCCAGCTAATAAATAAGCTAGAGCTGTTTATAAATGAGCAAGGTGAATAACCATAAAAAAACGCATTCGCCGAAACAAGGCATTTTATACGCAAGTTTATCGATTAAGTAAGTGTAATGACTTGTCATTTTCCATGCAGCTTTCGCTTAAAAAAGAGTTGAATGAACTGAAACGAAAAAGGCGTAAGCAAACTAAATTTGGGGTTTATGTCGATTGGGATGATTTTGATATCAATGGCTTGATGTTTACGGTGCCCGTTTACAGTAAAAAAGATGATGAGCTTCTTTTTTTTGAAACATATATGACTCAAGATCGTTTACCCAAAGACAAACAGTATTTATGGCCAAATAATAATGAAAAAGAGTAACAGAGAACCATGCGGTGACGACGAATCACTGCAATCAACTGTAGATGAATCAGCAGACTAGAATACATTGATATTGAGCTGTTTGGAGATAAATTTTGAATACTGAAAAACTGATCCGCTTAGGGCAAGAGCTACAAGCTGAATTACCGTTTGCCCCCGAGAACGGGATTACCTCTAGGGCGCAATATGATGAAGTTCTCAAGCTTATAGATATACTTACATATGATCACAAAACTCATGATATGAACTGGGCATTGCTAGAAGTACTTACTCCTGCTATTACACGGTTTGACGATAATGATGCTAATTGGCCCGAATCATCCAAACAATAACGTCACACTCTAAGAGGTTTGCTAAATCCAACCGTTGTGTTGACGGAGCTTAATTAAATAATGAAGAAAAAGCTGAAATGCGTCGCTATTGCCGACACCCATGGCATGTACAGAGATATCAAAATTCCTAATGGAGATGTTCTCATCCATGCTGGTGATATAACAATGCGCGGAAAACTATCAGAGCTCAACGATTTCAACGATTGGTTAGGTGAACAACCTCATAAGCATAAAATTATTATTGCTGGAAACCATGATTGGTGCTTTGAACGCCAAAAAGAAGCAAGCATAAATATAATAACAAATGCTATTTATTTAGAAGATCAATCCATAGAAATAGAAGGGCATAAATTTTACGGCTCTCCATGGCAACCATGGTTTTTAAGCTGGGCTTTTAATTTACAACGCGGTGAGAAGATACAGGCAAAATGGAATTTAATCAGCAATGATGTCGATGTACTAATTACCCATGGACCTGCTTTTGGTATCTTAGATAAGGTTGGAGAGGAAAATGTAGGCTGTGAAAACCTTTTAAGTAAGATTGAAGAGATAAAACCCAAAGTTCATGTTTGCGGACATATTCATGAAGGGTATGGTGAAATTACTAGGAAAGGCATTAAATTTATAAACGCCAGTATAAATACTGAAGACTACAAACCTATTAATGATCCAATTTTATTTACATTGGATTGAATACAGTATATTTCTGAACAAAAGCTAAAGACAGTAGCTACCACTGAAAAGTCGTTCGGATATCTTTCGAAATATCGAATTTCTCAAATATGCTAAAAATTCATACAACGGACTGTTCAAAGGGCAATAGCTACCACAAGCCGACTAAATTTTGAATATAAAAACGGCCTCAAAAGAGACCGTTTAGATACGATTGCTGACATTAGCCTTGGCTTATCTAGCGACATTTGAACCGATGAAAATCAACCCTGGGTTAGATAATAGAATTGTTCTAAATTTTATCAGTAATTTATAAAGTCAGAAATTATAATTTGATTAGAAAATACCAAAGCGGACATTAGATTACTAGGCATTGTAAGTATGAAAAAATAACTTTCTATCTCTCTTTGGGGCACAAAGCGACTTAGATTTTTTACTCTAAACTTTGCTGCTACCCATTGCTATTTACTATCCATATGCTCAAATAAACACATGAATACACATAAAATCGTGGTCAATATCACTTTTATAACCGCAGTCATCCTTCAGCGTTGAGTGATAGTAATATATTTGATGAGTGATCTTGTAATGGTAATGCAAATGCATTACCATTAATTATAAACCTAGCTTTTGGAGATTATTATGGTACAAGCAGCTCTAGTTACTGAATCTACATTAACAGACCGATTTCAAACAACTGTTCCTAGTGTAGTTCGTCAAGCACTTCACTTGAGTAAAAAAGATAAAATCAAATTTGTTATTCAGCCCAATGGTAGCGTCATGCTTTCTCGTGTTGAGCCAATCGAGAGTGATCCTGTTGTTGACTCGTTTTTAGCCTTTGTTGCTAATGATATGCAGAAGCATCCTAAAAAGCTTCAACCATTAACAGTGAGCATGCGTGATCGCGTTGAGTTGTTAACTACCGGTGTTGACTTAGATTTAGATGCTCCATTATCAGATGAGAATGAATAACGTTGTCTGATAATACCGCTATTGTCATTAATGGGTGGACACTTTATACACATCCATTATTTGTTGAGCAATATGAGCTTTTAGAGAAAAAAGTCATAGCGCTCAAGGCAAAAGACTCCGTTGGTTACCTCAAGAAGAATGACACAAAAAGGCTAGCGGCAATTCATAAACTAGCTTATGAAGTTATTCCACAAGATCCAACAAAATCAGACTATCGCCAAGGTAAAACATTGGGTGATAGAAATAAGCACTGGTTCAGAGCTAAGTTTTTTCAGCAATATCGATTGTTTTTTAGATATGATATTCAGTCAAAAGTGATTGTCTATGTTTGGGTAAACGATGATAGCAGCAAGCGAGCTTATGAAAGTAAAACAGATGCTTATAAAGTGTTTGCTAAAATGTTAAAGTCAGGAAACCCACCAAATAGTTGGGATGATCTTTTAAAAGCGGCTAAGACAGCAAGGCCTTCCATTAAAAAAAGATAGGGAATTTGTATCGCTAAGGAATAGTGGATCGTAAAAACAATTATTGTATATGGAGGCCAACTTTTCGCCCATACAGCTATATCAATCTCATACTTCTATAGCGCAATGGGTCGGATAGACGACACCCGTTACCAGGTGTCGCCCTCCTGTCATAGGAAAGTCAAAGAGTAATTTATAGGTTTATTTATGGCTACTTTCCACACACAGTTCTTCTGGCTGAATAACTTCATTCAGTGAACTCATTAATGTGGTAGTAGTTATTTACAATATTATCAAACATTTCCGGGAAAGAACCTAAGAAGATTAACTAAACCTGTCAATATTGGATGTCCACTCACATAGGTGGCATCAGTTCAGCTACATTGAGTATTTAATTTCTTAGGGGTCCGCCAGAGTGCCTCAAAGACTAAGAACGGCTCTCCATTAATAGGAGCTCAAGGAGGAAGCGAAGGTCACTCTGTCGGAAATTCTGACAACTATTTAACCCTTTTGATTAAGGCGGTTTGACCTTTTGATAAAACTTTATTTCCATAGCATTTTTCTTGTTATTAGGTGATGACTTCATTATTTATGCTGCCTTCTTCGGTACACTTAATAACTTAGTAGGGTCAAACGCTTGACCACGTGCAATATGCCATAGTGCCTTAGCGAAAATGGCAGAGCTTTTTTGTACAATATAAACCTGAATTAACGAAACGATTTCTCGCTCAATTGGGAATGAATGAAATAAATTTATTATTAGCATTGAGTATTACGACTTTTGGCAATAATGAATATCATTTTCACCCTGAATCACTTCTATTTTACCTTGGACGCACAGATAATTAAGGCTTGCCAGAGCTTCTCCATAAGCAAGCATCATATTACTTTCATTTATTTTGGCTTTAAAAAGTATTGGAAAAACGTCTGAAACTGTTATTGGCAGCTGACAAAAGTCATATAAATCATCGAGATTTTTTTCAGTTTCTTCGACTAGGGTATTTAAACGATTATTTCCACCGTAAAAAGGTAGTCCATGAGCGGGTAGTACCAAGGTTTTATTGTTAATTATTTTGCTAATGTCATGACAAGAAGCTAAAAAATCAGCCATCGGGTTCGCGTCTGGCTTCGTCGGCCAAACACTTACGTTTGGTGAAATGGTGGGTAGTAATTGATCGCCAGCAATAAAGAGGTTTAATTCTTCACAAAATAAACAAATATGCTCTGGCGAATGACCTTTACCAATATGCACTAGCCACTGGTATTTTCCCAATGTAATGCGGTCTTCGTGTTCTAATTGTTGGTAAATGTCTGCCATTGGATAAATAAGATCGCTAAAAATTTGAATATGTTTTACATAACGCTGAGCCTCTTTATCTCCTGCGCCAGCGAGTAGATAAAATCGTTCTATTTGGGAGAATGGTGTTTGTGCCTTTTTGGCAAATAATTGATGATAAAATTCAAATTCACCTTTTGACATCAGTAATTTCGCGCTTTGCTGCTCAGATATCCACCCCACAAGACCGATATGATCGGGGTGAGCATGAGTGCAAATAACCCGACCAATAGGTTTGTTCTTTAACTGACTTGAAAAGATTTCTTGCCAACTTGCTCTTGACGATGAAGTGTTTGGCCCTGTATCAACTAATGTCCAATCGTTATCTTCTTCGAACAACCATAAGTTAATGTGATCTAAGCTAAAAGGCATTGCCAGACGTAGCCAATAAATACGAGGTGCTATTTCCTGTATCACATTGAACTCTGGCTGTTTTGAAAAAGGGTAAGTGATATCTTTCATCTTATCATCCTGCCATAAACCAGTGGCTTTGTTTTCGTTTCAATATAAATATTACAATGTCGCGTTTTGCGTTAGCGTATTAGTCATATTGACGAGGTTTTGATTTCATTATTTTTTCAACTATGCTCTCAACATTAAAGCTTGCAGGATCTTGGCGAGGAGGGTACTCAACAAACGTTTTTAAGAATTGCTGAGAGACCAATATTGATTGATATAGATAGGGCAAACGCTCAAACATCCATCGGCTATAGGCACCCGCTTCTAATTGTGCACGCTCGAAAGGATCTTGGCGTAAATTAATAATAAGTGGTAATCGTAGTTGAGTATATGGTTTATGCCATACGTCGACGCCAATGGCTTCTTGTATTGAGTACATGACTTTCCAATCGCCCATGCGTACTGCGGAATATTCTCCGTCATCAGTAAAGTAAAAGAAGTTCTCTCTTGGTGAAGTATCTGACTTTCCAGAGAGGTAATCAGTTAAGTCATAACCATCTAAATGAACTTTAAATTTGTTACCGTAAACCTGATGACCATCTAGCAACTTATTTTTAATGTTAGGTTCGCCTGCTGCGGCGAGCAGGGTTGGCAACCAGTCATTATGTGCGGCTATTTCATTAAACACCGAGCCCGGCTTAACCGTACTTGGCCAGCGAACCATTGAAGGAACGCGAAAGCCTCCTTCCCATGTGGTGTTTTTTTCACCACGAAAGGGGATCATACCACCGTCAGGCCAGGTAAACATTTCTGCGCCATTGTCAGTTGAGTATAA
>MAAB01007443.1_pt1 | contig 18131 bp, 11 predicted proteins | sample 1115991 | NCBI WGS metagenome assembly MAAB01 (sample SAMN04961124, study PRJNA320927) | seawater metagenome | isolation source: sample BD02T18 sea water enriched with oil for 18 days | place: USA:Gulf of Mexico | collected 2013-07-27
TAATTGCTAAATCTTCGATATTCAACAATGTTGAAGACAGTATTGGTGATAACGGTAATGCTTTACTTGACGTTTGGATGAGTCATGGCGATAAAGTGTCAGCTATCCCGGAAGGATTTGTTACCGTTGCACAAACGGCAAGTTGTGCTTATGGCGCAATGGCTAACGAAGAAAAAAGATTCTACGGTGTACAGTTCCACCCTGAAGTAACGCACACTAAACAAGGCTTACGTATTTTAGAAAACTTTGTTGTTGAAATTTGTCAGTGTGAAAAGTTGTGGACTTCAGCTTCAATTATAGATGACGCTATTGCTAAAATGAAAGCCCAAGTAGGTGACGACGAAGTTATCTTAGGCCTTTCAGGTGGTGTAGATTCATCAGTTGTTGCTATGTTATTGCACCGTGCTATTGGCGATAAACTTACCTGCGTATTTGTTGATAATGGTTTACTCCGTTTAGACGAAGGCCAGCAAGTAATGGATATGTTTGGTGATCACTTCGGTTTAAATATCATTAAAATTGAAGCAGAAGACAGATTTTTAAAGCGTTTAGCAGGTGAAAGTGAGCCAGAAGCAAAACGTAAAATTATCGGTAATGTTTTTATCGACGTTTTCGAAGAAGAGTCGAACAAGCTTGAAAATGCAAAATGGTTAGCACAAGGCACTATTTACCCTGATGTAATCGAGTCAGCAGCATCTGCTACGGGTAAGGCACATGTGATTAAGTCGCATCATAACGTTGGTGGTTTACCTGATTACATGAAATTAGGCTTAGTTGAACCACTGCGTGAATTATTTAAAGATGAAGTACGTAAAATTGGTTTAGAGTTAGGTTTACCATACGACATGCTTTATCGTCACCCGTTCCCAGGTCCTGGTTTAGGTGTGCGTATATTAGGTGAAGTGAAAAAAGAATATGCTGACTTATTACGTCGTGCAGATGCTATTTTCATTGAAGAATTACACAAGCATGACTTATACACTAAAGTAAGCCAAGCTTTCACAGTGTTCTTACCCGTGAAGTCGGTTGGTGTAATGGGTGATGCGCGTAAATATGACTGGGTTGTATCATTACGTTGTGTTGAAACGATTGATTTCATGACAGCACGTTGGTCACATCTACCTTATGATTTCTTAGGGTTAGTATCTAACCGCATAATTAATGAAATTGATGGTATATCTCGCGTTGTTTATGATATTTCTGGTAAGCCACCAGCAACGATTGAGTGGGAATAAACTCCTCTTATATATTGTTTAAATAACAAAAGCCTTAGTAATTAAAATTACTAAGGCTTTTTTTGTCTGAGCTCTTCGATAAAGTGCACCGCCATCAATTTTCACACCGACCGTTAAATTTCATCATCCTCGTTAACATAAGTATGTAGAAAGTTACATAAATCATTAATTCAGGCTTTTCACTCGCTATTTACATAAGCATTACTCGTTACCTACTAATACTGTCGTATGTTTATAATTCGGTTAGCCAGGGTTAAATCCATCGAAAATTCGGTTTTTAAAGCCTTGTATATACAATCTGCAAGTTGTTGATTTTATTATTTCTTCGGTTTTATTTGTTACATTTGTTAAATGATCGTTGATCGTTGTCATTTTGTACAATATACTCAGGCTCAATATATTGTATACAATATATTGAGCTAATATAAAAATAAGCTGTCGTGAACAGTAATTTACGTGCATGGCACGTTCTACTAAGGGTGAATGATATGAATTTTAAAAACCGTGGTTTCCAACCACAAAAAACACTAGCAGCACTTGCTGTGGGTACAGCGTTAATGCTTTCAATGCCTGCTGCTATGGCGGCAGATAAAACAAGTGGTGCTTTGATTGGCCACGTAGTTGTTTCAGCTGGCTCTACACTTTCTAATGTACAAGTTACTTTAAAACATCAAAGTAAAGGACTTACACGTACAACGACAACCAATGAACAAGGTGACTTTAATTTAAAAGCACTTCCTATTGGTACATACACTGTTACTTTCAGAAAGAACGGTTATGAAACTGTTGAACAGCAAGAAGTTGTTGTTAAAGCGGGTAGTTCAGCGAAATACAATATTTCTATGTATGAAGAGGGCGTAGAAAGAATAAGCGTCACTGGTTCAAATGTACAAATGGTTGATTTTGAAAGTTCGACTTCACAAATCGTACTAACTAGCGAAGACTTAGCAAGGTTACCTGTTGGTCAAGATCTTACTTCTGTTGCATTACTAGCTCCAGGTTCATCTCTAGCAGCTGATCCAGATGCTGACTATGGTCGTGGTGCATCTTTCAACGGTTCATCAGTTGCTGAAAATGGTTTCTTTTTAAACGGTTTAAACATCACTGATATCCGAAAAGGTCTTGGTAGTATTGATCTTCCTTGGGAAGCAATCGCACAAACAAATATCGTAACGGGTGGTGTATCTGCTGAATACGGTCAATTTATTGGTGGCGTTACTGATTTAGTTTCAAAGTCGGGTGATAACGAATTTAAGTTTGGTGTAACAGTTGATTACATACCGAGCAGCATGGCGTCTCAATCTCCTGATACTTGGGGTTACAGTTTACAGTCTGATGACGACGGTAACTATCCATTTGACCGCGTCATGATAAACAACAATGGTGACAGCAATTACGAAGAAACTCGCTACAATGTTTTTGCTAGTGGTGCCATTATCGAAGATACGTTATTTTTCTACGGTATCTTTAACCCACAAGACATAAAAGATGAATACGCAAACGCAAATGTCATTGAAACTAGACAATATACTAAAAAAAATAAGCAAGCAGACTATTGGTTAGCTAAAGTTGATTGGTTTATTAACGATGATCACAACATTGGTTTTACGGCATTAAATAATGAATGGGAACAGTCTCGTTCGACTCGTTCAACGGGGGATGCAGAGTTTTCAGCGCCAAACGAGTCTACTTGGGGCGGCTCAATGTGGTCAGCAAATTACTCTGGCATAATTACTGATGAAATTACCATAAGTGCCATTTATGGTGTCACTGAACAGACTTCAGATTCAATTAACCCTACTGCTGATCATTCTCCTGTTTGGGATCGACGTGACAACTGGGGCTGGGAAAAAATTGGTAACTGGGTTGGTGATTACAAACAAGAGTTACGCGATGATCAACGTACACAGTTTCGCTTAGATTTAGATTGGGAAATTGGCGACCATACTATTCGTTTTGGTTACAGCCAAGAAGTCGTTGAAACTAGTGATAATATTGCTTACGCGGGTGACGGTAAAAATTATGAATACCGCATTATGAGCCAAGGAACTTTAGATTGGCTTAATGGTAAACGTGCTGACATCGGTCAAGGTCCAATTACTGGAATTTCAGCAGGCGATGAATATTACCGAGCTCGCGAGTACGATCGTGTTGGTACTGCAGAATCTACTAATACTGCTATTTATATTCAAGATACCTGGAATATAACGGATGAAGTTACCTTAAATATTGGTATACGTAATAGTGCATTCGAATCAAAAACGGGCGAAGGCGATGTTTATGCTGATATGGATAATCAGTGGGCACCACGTTTAGGCGCTATTTGGGATGTTAATGGCGATGGTACGACTAAATTATCAGTAAACTATGGTCGTTACTTCATGCCTATTTCTCCTAATACCAGTGTTCGAATGACATTAGGTGAGACTAACCAGTATGATTACGCTAAATTTGATGAAATTGGTGCAGGCGGTTTACCGACTAATCCTGAGTCAATGTATTTACTTAACTACGGCGATGGTACATTTACTCAGCCTTACGAAACATTAGTTGATGCTGATCTTGAACCTATGTACAGCGATGAAATTTCTGTTGCCATAACTCATGAATTGAATGAGAACTGGATCGTTGGTGCTCGTTATGTTTATCAAGACCTTAAATCTTCAATTGAAGATACCAACATGAAGTTTGTTTTAAGCAAATGGATGGAAGAAAATCCTGATGAAGCGGCTAAATTAGATCCTAACTGGGATATCAGTGGTTCATGGGTCGGTTTTGTATTGAACCCAGGGTCTTCAGCTCATTTGTCATATGACCAAGATGGCGACGGTACTATAAGCAACGGTGAAGGTGTAACTTGGTCTTCTGATTACATCGGTTTACCACAAGCTGAAAGAACGTATCAAGCACTTGAGTTTACAATAGAAGGTAAGCCAAATGATAACTCTACTTTACAAGCTTCGTATACTTATTCTAAATCAGAAGGTAATACTGAAGGTTTAGTGAGTGGCACGCATTCACAGGCTGATCCAGGTTGGTCAGGTTCATTTGATAGCCCTGAATTTACCGATCACTCATACGGTAGAACTTCAAACGATATTCCACATAAATTTAAGATATTTGGTACTTATGATATTACTGAGAACTTAAATGTTGGTTTAGTTTTATTAGCTCAAGAAGGTCGTGCCCGTAATATTCTAGGTTACCACCCTCAAGATGTTGATTCATGTGCAGCTGATAAAAATATTACTTGGTGTGATGATTGGGATCGTAATAACTTTTACGCTGACGGACAACCTTCACCTCGTGGTGCTGGCGGTCATGGCAAGTGGATCACTAGTGTAGATATGAGCGTTAACTACAATATTGATCTTGGTGATGCTGGACAGGTTAGATTATCTGCTAAAGCATTTAACGTACTTGATTCAGATACAGCGGCAAGTTACAACGATATGACTGAGTTTGATAAAAATATTGGCTCGACAAATCCTAACTATGGTAATGCTACAAGTTATCAAGCACCACGTAGTTTCTTATTTACTGCGCGTTACGATTTCTAGTAATAGCAAGAAAATTTATATTTTATGTTAGATTAAAAGCCGCTTTTCCCGAGCGGCTTTTTACGTACAGGATGTACGGTATGTCGTGGTGACATGGATGGCAAGGAACGGCGACGTACAGGATGTACGGTATGTATTGGTGCTATGGATGGCTAGGAACGACGAAGTACAAGATGCACTGTATTATTTATCCTCACCATAATTAGGCCTGACCCTCAGTAAATATCATCCTTTTTGATCCTCTCTGAACAATTTATAAACATTAATTGATATTTCTTTGTAATAAAATTATTAAAAGAAAGACTAATTCTTTATTGCTGATAAACAGTTAGCCAAAGACAAAAGGAAGGATAAACCTTAATGAATAAAATAACGCTCGCACTTTTAGCTGCATTAGGTAGCACAGTGGTCTCATCATTTTTTTCTCCGCAAATAAAAGCAGAAGACTCATTACAGACAATTGAAACAGAACATGCCCGCATTCACTTTCATAAAGACTACCAAGCCTTTGCACAGCAAGTAGCAAGTAAATTTGAACCTATTTATGCCGATGTTAGCGGCCGCGTTGGTTTCGAGCAAAATGACAAATTAGACTTTCTTATTGGCGACGACTTTCATCAAGCGAATGGTTATGCTGTATCGTTAACGGCGGGAAAAATAGTTAAAGTCTTTACCAGTTCACCTCGCTCTGAAGAAGCACTTGGCTCATATAGCGACTGGTTAGATTTAGTTATAAGTCATGAATTAACGCATAAAATACATATGTCAGAGCCAAGTCGTAGTTGGCGTTCAACTCTAGATTCAAGTTTATTAGAATCGGACATATTTAACTTTTCTCGTTATCCTCGTTGGGTAACTGAGGGATACGCCACGGTAATCGAAACTGAATATACTGAGCAAGGGCGAGTAAACAGTGATTATATCAAAGCGATGTTGCAGCAATGGGCCACTGAAGGTCAATTACCTAGTTATGATGCCTTAAATGGTAGCAGTAGCTATGAAGGTAATCGCATGGCTTATAATCAAGGTAGCGCATTTTTATTTTGGCTGCAGGCAAACTATGGTCAAGAAAAATTACAGCAATTATGGAAACGTTCAACCGCAAGAAAATATCGTAATTTTGATAGCGCTTTTACGGGCTTATTTTTAGATAATCCAAGAACTTTGTATAAAAAGTTCGTCGTTGAACAAACGGTATCAGCTAAACAAAGACAACTTTTAACGAATAACACCGGAAGTGTATGGCAAAACAATAGTTTTAAAGTGATCAGTAGTGAACCTTCACCGCAACAAGACAAATTATTGCAACTTGAAGTTGACCCAAAAGGATATACAACACTGAGTACTTTCTCTTTAGCAGATAATACTGAAGCGAAAAATGAATTTATCGAAGATAACAAAGAATTACTTGAAGCCGATGAATATGATGTAGCTAATAGTATGCCTGACGTCTTTAATCGTGAAGCCGAAATCGTCATTAAACCCACCAAAAAATCTCGATGGCGACAAGCACGATGGTTAGATGATTATCATGTTTTGTTATTACAATCGCAGTTACAAGACAATCAAGAGTTAGGTTTCGAATTAGCCAAAGTTGAACTAGCGACGGGCAAGGTTGAAAAGATAACACAAGGTTTACGTCTTCAAGACTTTGCACTTACCCCAGATAAAAAATCAGTGATTGCGATCTCGAGCTTTGCCGGTTTTAATCAATTGATGAAAGTTTCACTGGCTGACGGGAGTTATCAAGCACTTGATAGCAAAAGACTTAACCAACCTATGGATAACTTAACCTTAAGTCCTGACGGTGAAACACTTGCGTTAATGGCGATTCATGAAAAGCAATGGCAAATCCATTTTTACCATTTAGCCACCCAAAAATGGCAAGTAGTAAATTTACCGTTTAGCGGAAATTATACTTCGTATTTACGTTGGCAAACAGACGGCTTATATTTTTCACAAAGCCATAGTAATAGTATGGCTGAAGTGAGTCAGGGTGTTAAAGACAATGTTGCGATTGATGTTTATCGTTTGCAACCCGAAAACAAGACCTGGCAGCAACTGACCCAAGGAGACAAAATTGCCACCAATGCCTTTACGATTAATGATCAGTTAATTTATTTATCAACCACTAGTCAAGGGCAAGATACTTATAGCCAAACACTTAATGAAAGTATCGCAGAACCAAAGATTTCATCAGGTACCTATGAACTAATTACGTTTGATAAACCTGTACCCAAAATAAATTTGGCAAGCGATTTTGAGACAAAAAACTACGGTATTGGTCCACAGTCAGCACTTATGACTGGCTGGGTTACAGGTTACGCGAGTGATGAGGATAGTGGTGCAGATATAGTCATTCGTGGTGGAGATCCAATCGGACGTTTACGTTGGCAAGCAGCAGCTACTTTTGGTGAACAGCAAGAAAGTACAGCTGTCTCTGTTAAAAGTAATTGGAAAAATATCGAGTGGTTTGCAGAATTCATCGATAGCGAATATGAAAATGAGTCTTTCACACGTGCTAATCAGTTATTTAATCTTGATATAGCGAAAACATTTACACTATCAGACAGTAACCGATTGAAAGTACAATTGGGTGTGGGACGTGATGATATTAACTACTTTTCTGAAAGCTTACAAACTCAAGCTGACGATGAAATTAATCACTATCGAATACAAGGCGAGTATGACTTTCAGTATAATATTGGCAGAATTAACTATGGTTTTTCTCTGGATGCCGCTTTAATCGATTATGAAAGCACTCAAAAAGATAAACATCAGTGGCAAAGAAATGATTTTGGTCTGGGTGCTTTTGTTAATTATAAAGATTACACCTTGCAATACCGTTATCAAGACAGTGAAATTGATGATGATACGCCATTCTATGCGTTACTGACTCACGGAGGACAATTAGCGACAACAACGAGCCAAGTGTTAACGAGTCATAAAGTAGACCCAAGAGTTCCATTGGCATGGCAAACGGGCTTTCATTTTCAGCAGCATAATGTCGAAATAGACATAGAGGGTTTTACAGTGTTTTATTTGCAACATGAAGCTGACGAAAATGACTCACTTGCTGCTTATGGTGTTGAGTGGAATATAGCTATAGCAGAAAATATCACGCCATTACTTGATGGTTTATCTATACAGGCTGGTTTTTCATTTTATGAAGAAAGAAATACTTTTACAGAATTAATTGATGATCAAAACCAGTCTTACCTTTCGGTAACTTATCAATTTAAATAAGTATTAAACTCGCCTACGATAATCAAAGGAGCGATCGTAGGCTAGGTCATACTCGGCTTAACAAAACCAAGTAAGGATATTTAAAAGCTATAAACTAAAGTGATACCCGTTTGCGTATTGGTATTCTCTTTACCTTCTTCAACTTCAGTATTATGGTCAACTTTAAAGCTTACTTTTAATTGTAGTGTTGATATTAATTTAGTCGTTAAAGAGCTTTCTGCTTGGTAATTACTATTTTCACCACTTTTTGTTGCATATTTTGCGACAAACAATTGTTTAAATTCGACATGTTCATTTAAATTACGAACATATAATGCTTGAGCTTGAATAATGAAGTCACCTTTAGATTCTGTGTATTCATCACCATTTGCATCTTTAAGACGAACAACATCTCTTTTATAACCCGGACCAATATCGGCATCGAACGAACCTGTTTTACTCTCAAACCAGCGACGACCCCAACCAGCCGAGATTGAGCTTTGACTTTCGAAACCACCAAAGCGATTATCATCATATGATACGTTGCCATAAACGTAGTTTGAACGTTTAGTGTCTATCGTATAGTTTGTTTGCAGCACTAGTTTCCATTTCTGATCCGTCGTTTCAGAGTGCACATCACCATTTTCGTCTTCAATTTCAGTTTTACGTGCAAGAAGATCGAAACGTAGAGCACTACGCCACAAACCTTCTTCATAATCTGCATCGAAACCCGCTTTAACATCGGTACTTTTAGTATCACCTGATTTAAATAATGCGCCTAATTCCGCTGACATCTTTAATGGATCTTTTGGGGCTGCAGCTTCTTCAGCAAAGGCATTAAGTGATAAGCCGCCTAAAAGGGCAGCGATTGCTAATTTATTGTTCATTTGGGGTCTCTTGATTAACATGTACAGAAAGTTGTGGAAATGGGATTTCAATACCAGCTTTGTCTAATTCAATTTTAATTGTTTCTAATAAATCAAAATGTACCGTCCAGTAGTCAGGCGTTTTAACCCAGGGACGAACGACAAAGTTTACCGAACTGTCGGCTAATTCGCTAACACCAATGGTGATAGCTGGGTCTTTCAATACTAAAGCATGGCCGCTAACCACATCGTTTAGTATTTGTTTTGTCTGTTTTAAATCTGCGTTATAGCCAACACCAATAATTAAATCTACTCTTCGAGTGGCTTTGGCTGAATAGTTGGTAATAGTGCCATTGGTGATGCCACCATTAGGAATAATAACGGTTTTGTTATCACCCGTCCTTAATTGTGTAGAAAAAACATGAACTTCTTCAACCACACCAGCGGTACCTGCAATTTCGACAAAATCACCCGCTTTAAAAGGTTTTAATGAAATGAGTAATATACCAGAAGCAAAGTTTGATAATGAACCTTGTAAAGCTAAGCCTATAGCAAGGCCTGCCGCACCAACAATAGCGACTAACGAAGTCGTATTAAACCCTAAGTGGGAAATGGCAGCAATAAAGGCAACAATGACCACTAGGCCATAGACTAGACTGGCGACAAATGAAATCACAGTATCGTCGAATTTTTTATGTATAAGTATTTTTTTAGTGGCAGAGCTGACCAGTTTTGCGACAAATTTACCGATAATAAAGATAGCTATCGCAACAATAAATTTGATTAAATATCCTAATAACATAACTTGGTTTTCAGTAAACCAATTAATGATGTTGTCCATTTTTCATACTCTTTGGAAAAATTGCGGGTGATTATAATTAATTTGAAGAATAATGCCTAATAATATTCTTCAATTTTTATAAAAAACGCACATAAAAAAAGGGCCTAAGCCCTTTTATGTTCAGGATGAACAGTATGTCGTAGTGCCATGGCCGCTCCTAGGCATCCATGCCTTCGCGGCATTAATGCGTCCATGTACATCGATGGCAAGGAACGACGAATGTTCAGGATGAGTATTATTTTACAACAGCAGCAAGCTCGCCGTTATTATATAAATCAAACATAGTATCCAAAGAGATAGGTTTAATTTTATCCGCGTTACCTGATGTACCAAAAGCATCATAACGGTTAATACAAATTTCTGTCATCGCTTTAGTGGTTTCCGCTAAGAATTTACGTGGGTCAAATTCGCTTGGATTTTGCGCTAAGAAGCGACGCGTTGCCCCTGTTGAAGCTAAGCGTAAATCGGTATCTATGTTAATTTTACGTACGCCATGTTTAATACCTTCACAAATTTGCTCTACTGGAACGCCGTAAGTTTCAGGGATTTTACCACCAAACTCATTGATAACAGCTAGCCATTCTTGTGGCACTGAAGATGAACCGTGCATGACTAAGTGAGTATTTGGAATACGAGCATGAATAGCTTTAATACGGTCAATTGCTAAAATATCACCCGTTGGAGGTCGAGTAAATTTATAAGCGCCGTGTGAAGTACCACAGGCAATAGCTAAAGCATCGACTTGTGTTTTCTTAACGAAATCAGCCGCTTCTTCAGGGTCAGTTAACATTTGATCAAGTGTTAATTTGCCCGAAGCGCCAACACCATCTTCTTCAGCAGCTTCACCGGTTTCTAACGAACCTAAACAACCTAATTCGCCTTCAACTGAAACACCACAGGCATGTGCCATTTCAACAGTACGACGAGTAACGTCAACATTGTATTCGTAGCTTGATGGTGTTTTTCCGTCAGACATTAAAGAACCATCCATCATTACTGATGAGAAACCCATTTGAATTGAACGCTGACATACACTTGGAGAAGTGCCGTGATCTTGATGCATAACAACAGGAATATGTGGGAATTCTTCAATTGCCGCTAGAATTAAGTGGCGTAAAAAAGGAGCGCCAGCATACTTACGAGCGCCTGCAGAGCCTTGAAGAATTACCGGGCTATTGGTCTTATCTGCGGCGATCATTATTGCTCTAACTTGTTCTAAGTTGTTAACGTTAAAAGCGGGAATACCGTATCCGTATTCTGCAGCGTGATCTAACATTTGGCGCATAGAAATTAAAGCCATTGAACTACTCCTAAGTATTGTATGTGTCGTAAAGTATTTTCGTTAAACGTCAAAATGCAAGTTTCATTGTGAAATTTAAACTTTCGTATCGTAAGTATAACAGATAAGAAAATCACATGGCAAAGGAAAAACAGACGATGACGTTGGATTTTATAGACCTGTTTTCTTCTTACTATAGATAATGTTCGATTATTACTAAAAAAATCGTCAATATCTTCGTTTATATGGATAAATGAAGCTTTTGTTTTGTAAGTTTACAACGAAAGAACGAAATATATGTATGAGGTATTTTTATGAAAAGTTAAAAAATTTATTTATTGATGCGTGAGAAATCGGATGGATATAAAAAAGCCTCAACTTAAATCAATTGAGGCTTTATTTTCAGTGACCGCGAGTCATGTATTTACGACTGAGCACGCTCTTCTAAAATAGCAACTGCAGGTAACTTTTTACCTTCTAAAAATTCCAAGAAAGCGCCGCCGCCCGTTGAAATATAAGAAACTTTATCAGCAATCGCATATTTATCAACGGCTGCTAATGTATCTCCGCCACCGGCAATTGAAAAAGCTGAACTGTCAGCAATTGCTCTAGCTATGATTTCAGTGCCTTTGCCAAACTGGTCGAATTCAAAAACGCCTACCGGGCCATTCCATACAATAGTGCCGGCATTTTTAATGATTTCGACTAGTGCTTTTGCAGACTCTGGGCCGATATCAAAAATCATATCTTCATCGGTAACTTCATTTACGGATTTCAATGTCGCTACGGCTGTTTCTGAAAATTCAGTACCTGTAATAACATCTGTTGGTACCGGAATGGAACCATCGTTTGATTGAGCTTGAGTTGTTAAACGGTTTGCTTCATCGAGTAAGTCTTTTTCATATAATGACTTACCGACGTTGTGGCCATTTGCTGCAATAAAGGTGTTGGCAATGCCGCCACCAACAACAAGTTGGTCAACAATTTTTGCTAACGAGTCAAGCACGGTAAGTTTAGTTGATACTTTGGAACCACCAACAATCGCTACTAATGGGCGAGCAGGGTTGTCTAAGGCTTTACCCAATGCTTCTAATTCACCAGACAATAAAGGTCCAGCACAGGCTGTAGCTGCAAATTTTGCTACGCCGTGAGTACTTGCTTGTGCACGATGTGCTGTGCCGAAAGCGTCCATAACGAAAACATCACATAGTGCAGCTAATTTTTTAGCTAAAATATCATCATTTTTCTTTTCGCCAATATTAAAACGAATGTTTTCAAATATGACCAATTCACCGACATTTACTTCAACGCCGTCAAGGTAGTCTTTTGCTAAACGTACAGGGGCGTTTAAAGCTGCGGCTAAATAATCAACAACAGGCTTTAATGAAAACTCTTCATTGAATTCACCTTCAGTAGGGCGACCAAGATGTGACATCACCATAACTTTAGCACCTGCTTCTAACGCTAACTTTAGCGTCGGTAGAGCGGCTCTTAAACGGGCATCAGAGGTGATTTTTCCATCTTTAACAGGTACGTTTAGATCTTCACGGATCAATACTCTTTGGTTGGCGAGTGCCAAATCGGTCATTTTAATTACAGACATGTGGTGTTTCCTATAAGATAAATTTTTAAGTATTTGTTTAATCGTTTTGAGTTTAACTTTTACAGTTTATTTGGTATTCGCCATAGCTTTTGCCGTGTCTAACATTCGGTTTGCAAAACCCCATTCGTTATCACACCAGACTAACATTTTTACTAAACGTTTATGGCTAACACGCGTTTGGTTACCGTCAACAATACAAGAATGTGGATCATGATTAAAATCAACTGAAACAAGTGGTTCTTCGGTGTAACCTAAAATCCCTTGTAAGCCATTATTTTGTGCTTTAACGATGGCTTGGTTGATTGCGTCAATATCTACATCTGTTGATATTGTTAAGCTTAAATCCATGGCGGTAACATTTATGGTCGGCACTCGTACTGCGATTGCTTCAAAACGTCCTGCAAATTTCGGCAGTATTCTTTCAATGCCCGCGGCTAATTTTGTATCTACAGGGATAATAGATTGGCTTGCTGCGCGACTACGACGTAAATCAGGGTGATAAGCATCAATCACTTGTTGGTCATGCATTGAAGAATGAATAGTAGTAATGGTGCCACTTTCAACACCAAATGCTTCATCAATGACTTTAATGACTGGCACAATACAATTGGTTGTGCACGAACCGTTTGAAACGATTTTATCCGCTGCGCTGAGTTGTTGATGGTTAATGCCATAAATAATAGTGGCGTCAACATCATGCTCACCAGGATACGAATAAAGGACTTTATTAGCACCTTGGTCTATATGAATTATACCTTCACGTTGATTGGCAAACTTACCGGTACAATCAAGCACAATATCAACGTTATGCTTTTTCCAAGGGAGTTCAGCTAATGACTTTTCATGGCTAAGTGCAATAACATCGCCCGCAATAACCAGCTGGTCGTTTGCAAGCTCAACAGCAAAAGGAAAACGACCATGGGTAGTGTCGTACTTCAATAAATGTGCAATACCTTTCGGCTCGGCAAGTTCATTAATCGCGACCAGTTTTAAATGGTCGTTATCAGCATTCTCATACAAAGCACGAGCAACACTTCGGCCAATGCGGCCAAAACCATTGATGGCTATATTTACAGACATAAGTAGAAAGTTATCCGGAGTGAAAACATCCTCAAACTACCAAATACTGTAGTTTGAGGAATTGTGCAGAGAACTATAGTTGATTTACCGTCTTAACTACGTTTTCTACAGTGAAACCAAAGTGCTCAAGTAAAACATTACCTGGTGCAGATTCACCGAATGTTGTCATACCGACAACCGCGCCAGAAAACCCTACATATTTATACCAGAAGTCAGTATGCGCTGCTTCAATAGCAACACGTTTAATGATTGTTGATGGTAATACCGACTCTTTATATTCACTTGATTGTGTGTCAAAAGTATTGGTTGAAGGCATAGAAACTACGCGAACTTTTTTACCTTGCTCAGTTAATGCTTCTGCTGAGTTAAGTGCTAAAGAAACTTCAGAACCTGTCGCAATTAAAATAACGTCAGCTGTACCTTTACAATCTTGTAAAACGTAAGCGCCTTTAGCAATGTTTGCAACTTGCTCATTATTACGTGCTACAGCCGGTAAACCTTGGCGAGAGAATATTAATGATGTTGGGCCAGTTTTACGCTCAACAGCTGATTTCCACGCTACGACAGATTCTGTCGCATCACACGGACGCCATGTATCCATATTAGGTGTCGTGCGTAAGTTGGTTAATTGCTCAACAGGTTGATGCGTTGGACCATCTTCACCTTGACCAATTGAATCGTGAGTATAAACAAAAATGTTTTGAATACCCATTAATGCAGACATACGAACCGCGTTACGTGCATATTCCATAAACATCATGAAAGTAGCGCCGTAATTAATGAATCCACCGTGTAATGAAACACCGTTCATGATGCCGCTCATGCCAAATTCACGTACACCGTAGTATATGTAATTACCAGCAGCATCTGTTTCTATGCCTTTAGAGCCTGACCACAATGTTAAGTTAGAGCCCGCTAAATCGGCAGAACCACCTAATAGTTCAGGCAGGATTGCACCAAAAGCTTCAATAGTATTTTGTGATGCTTTACGTGAAGCAATGCTCTCGCCTTTTTCTTGGCTCGCTAGTACTAATGCATTTGCTTTTTCTTCGAAGTCGCTTGGTAAGTCACCTTTAATGACACGGCGTTCATATTCAGCAGCAAGTTCTGGGTGAGCTTGCTGGTAAGCAGAAAATTGGTCATTCCAAGAAACTTGGCTTGATTGGCCTTTTTCTTTTTGATCCCAATCAGCGTAAACGTCGCTTGGAATTTCAAAAGGAGCATGTGGCCAGTTTAATGCTTTACGTGTTGCTGCTATTTCGTCATCGCCTAATGGTGCGCCATGACAATCATGTGTGCCTTCTTTATTAGGTGAACCGAAACCAATAACTGTTTTACAACAAATCATTGAAGGTTTATCTGTTACTGATTTAGCTTCAGCAATTGCTGCTGTAATGGCTGCCGAGTCATGCCCATCAACACTAATTACGTGCCAACCATATGATTTAAAACGTGCAGGCGTATCATCGGTAAACCAGCCTTCAACGTTTCCATCAATTGAAATGCCGTTGTCATCCCAAAAAGCGATTAACTTACCTAAACCTAATGTACCCGCTAATGAACATACTTCATGTGAAATACCTTCCATTAAACAACCATCTCCTAAGAAACAGTAGGTATTGTGATCAACAATTTCATGACCCTCACGGTTAAATTGTGCGGCAAGTGTTCTTTCAGCAATCGCCATACCTACAGCATTAGATATACCAGCGCCTAATGGACCTGTTGTGGTTTCAACACCTGGTGTGTAACCGTATTCAGGGTGGCCAGGGGTTTTTGAATGTAATTGGCGGAAGTTTTTCAATTCTTCAATCGGTAATTCATAACCGGTTAAATGCAATAGAGAATAGATAAGCATAGAGCCATGGCCGTTTGATAAAACAAAACGATCGCGGTCAGCCCAATTAGGATCTGTTGGATTATGCTTGAGAAAATCGCGCCATAATACTTCGGCAATATCTGCCATGCCCATTGGGGCTCCAGGGTGTCCTGATTTCGCTTTTTGTACGGCATCCATACTTAAAGCTCTAATTGCATTGGCCAAGTCTTGACGAGACGGCATATTAACTCCAATTCTTTATTATATTCATACTTAACTAAGTTAAGTATGTGAGGGTGAAAGTGGCGCTATTTTCGCCTAGACAGTACCTAAACTGCAAACGATATTATGCAAAAAAGTGTTTTTTTTAGCATTAGATAGATTTATTCGTAAAAAAAAAGTTGTTGTTAATGAAATGTTAGATAAAAATGATTTGTATTTTTGTGAAATCTTTGATTTTAAATAGTTGAATTACTGTAATTAATCATATAAATTGGTTGTGTTTTGTACAGATGTAAAAATAATAACAAAACACCTGACACAGGAATATGTATGAACAGGTCATCTTCACCAGGAATTAAGCTGACAACAGTGATTTTTGCGGTAATCGTATTAGCTGTTTCAGCAGCATTGAGTACTATCTCAATTGCTGGTGACAAGGATGTTACAATAGAACAATCATCTAGCGAGTAATATCGCATGAGTTATTGTCAATATTTTCAAAAGCCTCGTTTATCGAGGCTTTTTTATGTTCAGGATGAACGGTATGTCACGATCACATGGATGTGAAAGAGTGACGATGTTCAGGATGGCTTTTCTCAGACATCCATGTATTTCAAGGTATTAGTGCATCCTTGCACGTCAACGGTCATGATCTTATTCCCGAAAAATTATAAGTACCTTCATCCATTTAGGCAATGTCACGACCACATGGCCGCTCTTTGACATCCATGTCACCACGGCATTAATACTTCCGTGTACGTCGATGTGAAAGAGTGACGATGTTTAGGATGATTTGAGTACTTTCTCAAAATACTTGATTAACATGCGTTTGTCGTACCCTATTAAATCGTTAGCTTTTATACCAAACAACCTGTTGCCTAGATAGCTCATATCTTTAATCTCAACTGTATCAGCCAGCTTAATAACACCTGATGTATCTTTGATTTTATACTCGAATGACATCCGTGGGATATATAGATCCTTTATTACCCGTATTTCTCGCATGTTGTACCTAGTCTCACCAGCTAAATCAATATCAGTGAATGTAATATCAATAGTTAGATCAGTTTCTTTAAAGTGGTCAGCTAATGCCTCAGCCAACTCTTTAGCTACCCTTTGCTCGAAATTAGACTGCACTCCAAAGTTTCCTGTGTCTATATCAGTAAAATTATGGGGCTTAATCAATGTTACTGTAGCTTGTCCATCTGTAGCAGATACTGTTTCTGGCTTTACAATATTGCTTGAGCACGATGCTAGTACCATCACTAATGTTAGTGTTAGCAGTTCTTTCATAATTTTTCTCCTACCTAATAAAGATAAAATTGAACGGTTATGGCTATTACCATAATCAAAAGTTACTCCCAAACATAGTCTTAGAAGAACAAAAAAATAAAGAACTTAATAAACATGATGAAACTGAGAGCATAAATACATCCAAACAAATAAAAGTTACTTAAAAACTATTTAAGATATTCGACAGGTAGCAACTTGAATAGTCTCGTAGTTATTTATTCCTGCATTGTAATCGTCGTTCTTAGGAATAAATTTATAGCATTCTACTCATTCATTATCCTGATAGTTTACCTCTAAATCTCTATCTTTTATTGAAGAAACTAAACCCCGTACCAATGGTATTAAGTTATATATAACGCCGGTTAACTTGAATTGTCGTCATTCGTAATCGTTTGCTTTTCATACTACACTTATTTTTGAATTTAAAATAAGACGTAGAAAATACACTAACCATAAAAAGGAAGTAATAATGAAAAACATATTATTTACTGTACTGCTGGTTGTATTTACATTTACAAGCAATGCCAGTGAAAAAGGTGACAGGGCGAATATCAACCAAGTTATCGACCAATATATAATGACCGAAGATGCTGGCGATATGAAAAAACAAGCAAAGCTAATGTCTAAAGATAGGGTATGGGTAGGTTTTGGTGGTCGAATGACCAATCAAGCAATGAATATGAAAATTCAATTAGAGCAATATAAGCAAGCAAAGCTTTTTATGCCTGATGTCGAATGGTTTAGTGATGCTAGAGATCGGTTAATTAAATTCTATGGTAAAGGGAGTGTTGCTGTAGCCAGTTTTTATTGGTACAGAACCTTTGTATTACCTGCTAATGCACCACTAGAAAAAGCAAAGTTTTACAAACAGCCATCACCAACGGTTGTCACTATTGTATTAGAAAGAGATGGCAAGCAATGGAAAATGATTCACACTCACTCTTCTCCAATGACTCCGCAAAACTGAGCATCAAGAATTAAAAAATTATAAATATTTCAAAACCTGTGAAAGCAGGTTTTTTTGATTATATTAATGCTGAATTACTGTTTTATGTTTCGCTCTAGTCTATGTGGTTTGCTTAGAATAGTGATTTTGGTGTCCCTGAGA
>MAAB01038467.1_pt1 | contig 18128 bp, 19 predicted proteins | sample 1115991 | NCBI WGS metagenome assembly MAAB01 (sample SAMN04961124, study PRJNA320927) | seawater metagenome | isolation source: sample BD02T18 sea water enriched with oil for 18 days | place: USA:Gulf of Mexico | collected 2013-07-27
CTCACCTTAACTAATACATTAGCCATCATTAATCACTCTTGGAAGTATTGATAACTATGACGTTGCTAAATCGTCTTAAGATATACATCGCTCTGACACGTTTCGATAAGCCTATAGGCAGTTATTTACTGTTGTGGCCGACACTCTGGGCGCTGTGGATCGCCAGCGAGGGCAACCCCGATCTGACCTTGATTATTGTCTTTACCTTGGGGGTTTTTTTGACCCGATCAGCAGGTTGTGTGATCAACGATATTGCCGATCGTAAGATAGACGGAAAAGTTAAACGCACTGCCAACCGACCACTAGCCAGAAAGTTGATTTCCACTAGAGAAGCGCTGGCACTATTCACCCTGCTGATGGGCTGTGCCTTTTTTCTGGTACTGCTAACCACTAATAGCATGACTGTGTACCTATCATTTATCGCCCTGGGTTTAGCGCTGCTCTACCCTTTTATGAAAAGGTTTACCCAGTTACCACAGCTGGTATTAGGCGCTGCTTTTGCCTTCGGTATTCCAATGGCTTTTACCGCAACTTTAGAACAATTGCCGATAATTGCATGGCAGCTGTATTTCGCCAAAATCCTTTGGACAATTGCCTACGATACTATGTACGCGATGGTCGATCGCGATGACGATTTAAAAATTGGGGTTAAGTCCACCGCTATCTTGTTTGGTGCTCAGGACCGATTGATCAATGGTATTTTGCAACTTCTGACATTGGCACTGCTGATCAGTGTGGGTCTGAGTGCTAATTTGGGTAGCATTTACTATGTCGGTCTGCTGGGCATGGCCGGCCTGTTTGTCTACCAGCAATACCTGATCAAAGACCGCAAGCGAGATCAGTGTTTCAAAGCATTCCTGAATAATCACTATGCCGGTTTACTGGTATTTGTCGCTATTGTGCTGGACTATTTATCCCGCTAAGTGGCGACTGCTGCGGCAAAACCGACAATTGTGCGGCATTTTTCTTCCCTGTAACATATTTGTCATATTATTGATTTGTAATACCCTGAGAGATAGCAGTAACAAAACAATTAGCATTAGATCAATACCCACCATTAAAACGGTATTTATACGCTGATTTTTTTACCGCGCTCTTTTTATCTTATATGGATTTTGAGGTTGGGCATGGGACAAGTTAAACAGATTCTAATCGTTGACGACGAAACAGCTATTCGGGAGATGATTGCCGTCGCTCTGGAAATGGCCGGTTTTGAATGTATTGAAGCCGATAATGCGCTGACTGCACACGCGTTAATTATCGATGCGAAACCAGATATGGTACTGCTGGACTGGATGATGCCAAAAATGAGTGGTATTGAGCTGGCGCGCCGCTTGCGCAGTGATGCGTTAACGGCTGACATTCCGATTATCATGCTCACTGCCAGAGATGATGAAGATCATAAAATTCATGGGCTGGAGGCGGGAATTGACGACTATATCACTAAACCATTCTCTCCCAGAGAATTAGTGGCACGCTTAAAATCGGTACTGCGACGGGTCACCCCCAAAGGTATCGATCAAGTAGTAGAAGTTGAAGGTTTGAGGCTAGATCCGGTATCACATCGCGCCAGTTCCCAGGGGACAGCACTTGATCTGGGCCCCACTGAGTACCGACTGTTGCAATTTTTTATGTCCCATCAAGATCGAGCCTACTCGCGCACTCAGCTATTGGACATGGTCTGGGGCGGTAATGTGTACGTGGAAGAACGTACCGTAGATGTGCATATCAGGCGCTTACGCAAAGCCCTTGGCGACCGTCATCAGTATTTAATCCAGACTGTCAGGGGTACTGGGTATCGCTTTTCAACCCAGACTCAATAGCAACAGGGGCTTAACACAACACCCTGGCAGCCAAATACCAGCGATACCCATAGAACAGCAGCTTTGTTCCATTAGACTGCAAAGTAGAAATGGCTAGCGGACACTAAGGATATAATTTTAAAAGTATTTAGCTTAAGATGAGCGCCAGTACTTAGATGCTTAGCATGCTGATAAGCACCCTAGCTATTATTCCCCTGAGCCCAGTAATTTTTAACAGGATTTCACTTTGGCAAAATCTCCCTATCGGGCTCTAAGTAGTTTTTTTATCACTGTCGGCGTCGCGGCGCTGCTGGGGTGGATTATTGACTGGTTGGCCTGGAGCCTGGTAATTGCGCTTTTTTTCTGGTCAGTACTGCAATTGCGAGAAAAAAGTAAACTGCAGCTTTGGCTGCAACAGGGACTAAAAAAAGAGCCTCCCGAAGCCAGAGGTGACTGGGGCGAAATTTTTGATCAGTTGTATCGATTTCGCAAGCAGCGCCGACGTCGGGAAAAAGAGTTGCTGGAAGTTATCAGCCGATTTCAACAGTCTTCTGCAGCACTCAAAGATGCGGTAGTTATTGTCGACCCGCAATTGTCGATGCAGTGGTGGAATCGCTCCGCTGAGCGTTTATTAGGTCTAAAGAAAGATTCCGATCACGGTCAACCGCTGTTTAATTTACTCCGCGATCCCCGATTTATTCGCTATTTCCAAAGAGCTGATTACACTGAACCTCTGCAGCTCAAAAGCCCGCACGATGCCAATATCGAGTTACAATATTCGATTACCGAATTTGGTGAATCGGAACGTTTACTAGTCGCCAGAGATATCTCCCACTTAATCAGACTAGAGCAGACTCGGCAGGATTTCGTCGCCAACGCTTCACACGAGCTGCGTACGCCTTTGACAGTAATTCGCGGTTATCTTGAGACCTTTCTCGACCAACCGCTGTCCAGGCCTCTACACAAGGCCATGGGACAAATGCAGCAGCAATCTAATCGGATGCAAAGCTTAGTTGAAGACCTGCTACTTTTATCCAAGCTAGACTCCACTGACATTATTATGGATGAATCTCCAGTCAACGTACCGACGCTGATTTTAACCATTATGGAGTCAGCACAGCACTTAGCGGCTGATAAAGAGCATAATATCAGTGTTGATCTAGCCGAAAATATCGGCCTGTTAGCCAGGGAGAAGGAGCTGCACAGTGCTTTTTCCAACTTAGTTTACAACGCAGTACGCTACACTCCAACGGGCGGTAATATTCATATAAGTTGGAGCTGTGATGCCACTGGCGGCTACTTTACAGTGGCAGATAACGGCCCGGGGATCAGTTCGATACACTTAGACCGACTGACTGAGCGTTTTTACCGGGTGGATGACGATAGATCTGTCAGCACCGGGGGCACTGGCTTGGGCTTAGCCATCGTTAAAAATGTCTTGAGCAGACACCAGGCAAACTTGCTGATCGACAGCACTGTGGGTGAGGGCAGCAGTTTTAGCTGCCACTTCCCGCTTGATACTTTGACAGAGCTATAGAAAGAGTTGGCTATCAGTCACAGCGACAAAGCCAACTGTTAAGCTGCCCTGCTCTTTAACTCAATACCCAGTAGTACTTAGAAGCGCTACTGACGTCATAATGAATCAACTGTGCTCTTCAATCCAGTATAGTGTGGCACCTATTACCGCCACTGGCATCATGATGAAGTTCAAGATCGGCACCATCATGCCCAACTGCACCAGAGCGCCGAACCCCAGCCCGGTAAAACGCTGCTTCTTGAGTTGGCTACGCATTGCAGAAAAAGATACATTGTTGTTATCCATTGGGTAATCGCAATACTGAATTGCCATCATCCAGGCACCAAACAAAAACCAGAAAAGGGGTGCAAACAAGTTTATCCCGGGGATGAAGCTGAGAATAAGTAACAGTATTAAGCGCGGAATGTAATAGGCCAACTTAGCGAATTCTCGACCGATAGAGCGGGGTATGATGGCTAACAACTCTTTAAAGCTTGCATCTGCCACTTCCCTTTTAGAGACCATCTGCTCGACCCGCTCAGAGAGCAGACCGTTGAAAGGCGCCGCTAGAATATTGGCCAGGATACTGAAACTATAATAGACCACCAGTACTGCAGTAAGCGCAAACAGTGGATACAAAATAAACTCTAGAAAAGACAGAAAACCGGGCAGTAAGCTCAACCAGCTATCTATCCAATTGGGCAATTGGTTAAACAACACAGACAACGCTATCGAGAACAGTAATATATTGATGATCAGTGGTATTAATACAAAAACCCGCAGCTTTTTTTCTGCTAACAGCGCTAAACCACGCAATACATATCTTCCACCTTTGACTGGATTACCTATCATCGTTTCTCTCTTGGTTGATCAAATTGTTATTTTTTCGCAGAGCAAAAGTAACTCTGTTAGCTATTTTTGCTTAGAGCAAAAGTAACTCTGTTAGCTATTTTTGCTTAGAGCAAAAGTAGCTCTGTTAGTTATTTTTGCTTAGAGCAAAAGTAACTCTGTTAGTTATTTTTGCTTAGAGCAAAAGTAGCTCTGTTGTTTAAGTAAAAATCTGCAGCTCTCGCCATTTAAATCTTTGTTCCAACAGCCGTCCTTCAGCCATTTTTTAGCTTCTTCAGACATTTTTTTCGAGTAATTGGGTACCCCGTCACAAAAATGCTCACTGCTTGCGGCACCTGCTAAACAGGTCTTGAGAAACACCGCCTGATCCAAAGTGCATTTCGCGGCAAAACATTTTCCCAGCTGCGAAAAGCTCTGTTGCAGACACTGGTCTTGGGTTGCTGTTTTAGCAAACAAACTGCCCATTTGCGTATATTTTTCAGTTTGCTGCTGACGTTCGAGGTTAAAATCGGCCAGCCACTGCTCGCGATTAAGCCAGAATAAAACAGCACTAATTACCGCCCCGAGAAGGGCCACAATCAGCAGAGCCCGCCAAAGTTTCTTTTGCATAGTACTCAGTGCCCTTTTCGAGGCCGATACAGGCCGATCACACAGAGGAAAAAACCTAGCATAGCCAGCAACATTGCACTGTTAACTAAGCGGGTGTTGCCAGCCATAAAAGGCAGCACTGGATGACTATTTTGCATATCACATAATTGCTGCACAGAATCGTAAGACCCGCCTGCAACAAGGCAGTCTTCGACCCGGGAAAGATCGGACATATACAGCCCCATCAATAGCAGACAGGGAGCAATAAGCAGTATCAGGCCAATCTTAATCATGAAATACCGATAGGATTAAATAATGGAACAGATCTGAGAGCACTTGCCCTCAGTCGTAATTTAACAGGTCTGACTAGTCCAGGCTGATGCCAATATTACTGACACCCTGATTACTGGCTAATTCTTTTAACGAGGCAATAAAGGCTTTATCTAACGCGGTGGCGCTTTGTAGACGTTGCAGTACTTCGCCCTGGAATTCTTCTTCCTGCTCAATCAACTGATGGTTGCTGATCAAACGCATTATTTCAGCATCCGACATCTGATCATCACCTTCAGAGACTTCAATAAAGCTGGCGACTGTTTCTCTGGAAACTAGCCCTATCGTGACTGCCTCCTCGTATTCAGTTTCTAAGATGCAGGAGATAGTCGCGTGCAAACAGGTAATTGCATCCAGGGCAGGGGCGGCACCATACATATCGAAGGCGTCTAAGTCGGGCATATTATCTTCAACTTTTTCCAGCTGCAGTGAAAAATTCATCTGCGCACCGCCGGGTATTAAAGACTGCCAGATACCGTCAATAATATTCGCCATCTTTTTGGCATCACCGAACTCCACGATATTGCTGAACAGTGCAAAATTTGGAAACTGCCGTTGCGTCACTGCGATGCAGTAAGCGATCAACTTAGGTTTATCGAGTTCCCGTAACTGCGGTTCTAACAATAAAGTATCATTCATGTAAATCTTCCAATGTGTTATAAAACAGCTTGCGCCAGATGCGCTTAACTTCTCAGAGACATCCGGCAATTATCATACGATTGTCGCATGGCGTATTGTAAAGTTTTTTCCTAATATTGCAGCCAAATATACAACTTTTTACCGATTTTTGGGCTTTTTACCAATATCAGGCTCGCGACACTGGTTGTTTCATCTGAACCAGCACCCAGATGTACCTGACTTGTTCAACAGCCAACTGCTACAATTAAGCTGTTTGTCTCTGGCACAGACTTATTGGTAGGCTCTGCAGCATTAACATTATAAACTATATGGATATAGACCAACATGCGGTTACTGTGAAACCTGCCGATACGTTATAACTTTTTCTACAGGCTCTAGCACTTAGACATGCAGTTTAAAACCTGCTTCCTATTGCAATAACAATAATTAATGGACGTACCCAGACTTGAACTCTAGTAACTTATTAAAATCAATTGAAAGCGCCCGTGACAAATTAAGAAAATCAGAGCAAAAAGTCGCTGATTTTGTATTAGAGCACGCAGAAGATGTCATTCATATGCGCATTATCGATCTCGCGGCTAAAGCGAATGTCAGCGAGCCCACTGTTGTGCGTTTTTGCCGTGCTTTAGATTACGATGGTTTTCAAGACTTCAAGTTAACACTGGCACAAGGCCTGGCCAGCAATCCAAATTTTGAGCAGTTCACCTTGGATACTGACGACAGCGTCAAAGATTTCCAAAAGAAAATTTTTGATTCTATGATCGGCAACTTGATTAACATTCGAGATCACCTCGAGCCCGCTCAAATAGAACGGGCAATCGATGCGCTAGCTAAAGCCAGACGTATAGAGTTTTATGGTTTCGGTGCCTCAGCTGCGGTCTGTAGCGATGCACAACATAAATTCCATCGCCTGCAAATATCCGCTGCTGCGCACAGCGATCCTCACATGCAAATTATCTCTGCTGTGACCATGAACGAGCAAGATGTCGTGGTCGCTATTTCGCAGACCGGGCGCACCAAAGATATGCTACACACTTGCAAATTGGTGCGCGAAACAGGGGCGACTCTGCTGACTTTGTGCCCTGGTAACACTCCTTTAGCCGACTTGGCCAGCATCTCCATCGCGATAGATTTGGAAGAAGATAAAGACCTCAGTGCCTTAATGTCATCCCGAGTTTTACATTTAGTGGTTATGGATGTACTGGCTGTGGGGGTTGCCATGAAGCTCGGTCCCAGAGTGCTGGATCATTTAAAAACCATCAAGCGCAGCTTGCGCAATTTACGACAAAATGACAAACGTGGCTTTAGCTCCAAGTAAAGCGAACAAATTGCCATGTAGCCCCCTTTATTAGATCAGCAGGCGTGCAGATAAGCCCGGTAAACCTCAGTTGTATGTCGCCAAAAAATGACGGCATTATATTCAGCATTGACATTTATGCTCAATTGAACAATTATTGAGCGACATCTGAATCTGGCTCAACAGCTAATGACAGGTAAATTGTTTATCTGTCACCGGTTTTGACCTATCGTGAGGGGGATGAATCTGATGTTTAGTGATGCTAATAAAAACAATCAACTTAAAACTGAGATCATTGATACTATTATCGGCTACGATGATCGTGCCAAAAATAAAAACAGACAACTGCTGTCAAAACGTATTTTAGTAGCACGCCGCGCTATTGAAAAGCACCATGAAAAAAAAGAACTTAACGAAAACTTAGACGATTACTGGCCCGGCCTCGAAGCCGAATAGAGCGTGTAATGCCCAGCACTATCGGTAATCCAAGTAAGCTATTGGCAAAAACCATGTTTGTTTTTGGCTGTTGCCGATAGCACTTATATCCAATACTAATATCCCAGCTAATCTTCAGCGACCTGTCCCGCACCTGCTACGGTGTGAAATAATCCCCCATCAAAATTGCAGCTTAACAATGCCGTCTTATATCTGTCATCGCCCAGTAATATAGCTGCTCTATTGTAACAGCTGAGAGTTTCAAACTATTAAGGAATGCCACTATGTCGATAGATATTCAGCAACCAGAGCTCGGCCTTGAAACAGAGATTTTTAATGCTTTCGTCGGTCATAAAGAAGATGAAAAACACCAGCGTAAAAAACACAAGGCGAAGCGTCTGTTTGCCGCTAGGCGAGCGATAGAAAAACATCGCGAGAGACGCGAATTAGCAGAGCATTTAGAAGATAACTGGTTGTATTAAAACCCTTCTTAACTAACATTAGGGTCGGTTATCTTGACCCTATACCCCCTGGGCATAGTAAGATAATGCCCAAGGCTCTTATACACTTCACTGCGCCAATATTAACCACTAACAGCGCCTAGCACCTATGCCATAAACAATCATGGATTCTTGCATGAGAGGCAATAATGACCGATATTTCATTATTGATGAACCTCAACTTATCACTATTACTAGTACATTAAGCCGTGATCAGGAAACAGAGACCGCCACAATCAATCTGAATTACAGAGAAGTCTGCTGTGATTTACCGGACTCTGCTGAGCAGGCACTAGCTTCAAGGCAAATTTATCAACTGGCTCTTACTGCGTAGAAAAATACCACCAGCAGTACTTAGCTAAAGCAGCCCGGTGGCTGCTGCGGGCATGGCGGTACCCGCATCAGTTCCAGCAGCGATTAACTGCCAGTTCCAGCAATATAAAAAACGTCCCTTGTACTGATCAGCGCGAAGCGGGCAAAAGCCTGTCGTCAGACTATAATTTTTGCAGCGCCTGTTGTACATCCGCAATCAAGTCTTCGACATCTTCTATACCTATAGAAAAGCGCAGTAAATCACTGCTAATGCCCAAACTTTTACGCAGCTCCAAAGGCACTGAAGCATGAGTCATCGTTTCGGGGTGATTAACCAAAGACTCCACTCCCCCCAGGCTCTCCGCTAAGCTAAATACTTTTAGGTTCTGCATAAACGCAGCGACGTTGGCAAAATCGGCATTTAGCCGCACACTGACTATCCCGGAGAACCCTTGCATTTGCGCCTTGGCCAACTGATGTTGCGGATGACTCTTTAAACCCGGATACAGTACTTCACTGAATTCAGGTAACTGCTGCAGAGCCTCGGCGAAGATTTGCGCATTACGCTGATGTACTTGCATACGGATCGCCAAGGTTTTGATACTTCTAAGCAGTAAAAAACAGTCTATAGGAGCGTTCACGGCACCGGCGGCAAATTGCACAAAGCGCAATTTTTGATAGAGTTCCTCATTATTAAGCATAAGAGCGCCACCAATGATATCACTGTGCCCGCCAATATATTTAGTCACACTGTGCATCACTAAATCAGCACCTAAAGCCAGTGGCGACTGAAAAATAGGCGAGGCAAAAGTATTATCGACCGCCAAAATCACCCCTTGCTGTTTAGTCAGTGTGGCCATAGCGGCAATGTCTATGATCTTTAGCAACGGATTGGTGGGTGATTCTAGCCAGACTAATTGAGTATTATCTTTAAAGTATTTCTGTAATTGCGCCGGGGCAACTGTCATATCGACAAATTCAAACTCAATATCGTATTTAGCGTAGAACTGCCTGAACAAACGTCCTGTTCCACCGTATACATCGTCGCAGACCAATACATGACTGCCTGGCTCTAACAACTGTCCAACTGCCTGGATAGCCGCTAACCCCGAGGCAAAAGACAGTGCATTTTGTGCCCCTTCCAATGCCGCCAGTGAAGTCTCCAGAGCATCTCTGGTTGGATTACCGGCACGACCGTAGTCATGGGTTTTTGGCTGGCCCGGAAAATCTTGAACATAAGTAGAAGATTGAAATATTGGCGTCATTATCGCCTGATGGGTAGCATCTGGAGATACCCCGGCATGTACACATAAAGTTGATTTATTATTGAGCTTGCTCATAGCTGATCCTCGGCATGAATGAATAGTTCATATATTAATTGATCATCCCTTAAACATTGTCTCTATCTCTTAAGGCAATAGCAGTAATTACATGATATCGTGCCAGTTGAGCAGTCCTTAATGGGATAAAATCTCATTTTCAACTCGGATTTAGAATTATCGGATTTCAGTCATGCAGGCGACATTAAAATTAAGTAAAGCAGAGCGAACAATGCTGAAACTGCTGCAAGCGGATGCCAGCTTATCTATGGAAAATTTGGCGCAACAAGTCAATCTATCGAAATCCGCCTGCTGGAGACGCTTGCAGAACCTGATTGACCAGGGCGTTATCACTCAGAAAGTGACACTGTTAAATCAAAAAATGCTCAACTTAGACTTGACCGTTTACATATCAGTGCGCACTAAACAATACAGCGAACAATGGGCAGAAAAATTTAAAACTTTAGTGAGGGACATACCTGAATTATTAGAAGTACATCGCATGACCGGGGACAGAGACTATCTGTTAAAGGCAGTCGTCACCGACATGTCAGGCTACGACTTATTGTTTAAACAACTGAGTAAAGCTGACCTGATCGATATCAGCTCCAGCTTTGTGATGGAAACCATGAAACAAACAACCCAGCTACCGTTAACTTACATCGCCGATAACTGAACAGCATCGACAGCGCCGGATAAACTATTTCGAACTGCCCAGTATGATGCAGCGCTAGTGGTGCCATATCTTAGGCTACCACTTACTGTTTAAACAGCTGAGTAAAGAGGACTTATATCACCAGCAACTAATAGGTGTCGACAGCTTTAAAGAAATGATTGCGGCACATAGATTCGTAACTGTCATTGCCACCTATCACCACTTGTTCACCCGCTTTTACCACTTGCCCTTGGCCATCGCGTCTCACCACCATAGTCGCTTTGCGTCCGCAATGGCAGACAGCCTTCAGCTCAGTGAGCTTATCGGCAATGTTCAACAAGCGCTTACTGCCGGGAAATAATTCTCCCTGAAAATCAGAGCGGATGCCGTAACAAAGTACCGGTATATGCAGAGTATCTACGACTTTTGCCAGCTGATCTACTTGTTCTCTGGATAGAAATTGTGCTTCATCGACAAAAACACAATGCAGCTTTCGCCGCGCATGATCCTTGCTGACTTGCACAAACAGATCCGTATTATGCTCAAAAATACTGGCTTCAGCCTGCAGGCCAATGCGCGAGGCAATCACCCCCTTTTGTACCCTCTCATCTATCGCCGCGGTAAAAAGTAGCACCGACATCCCCTGTTCCGTGTAATTGTGGGCGGACTGTAATAGTGAGGTGGATTTGCCGGCGTTCATCGCCGAGTAATAGAAATACAACTGAGCCATCATTTACCCTAAAATCAGAGAACACACAAAAGCTTATTGAGCTGTCTATATGTTACAGATATGAAAAAGCTCATCATAACACGGCTGTCATATACTGCTTCAACCACCTATAAAAACCTCAATCAATGCCACTATTTATCACGCTATCTTTTACTTACTGGTGATGCGATTTTGCAAAGAATGTCGGCTAATAACTTGTTTTGTCTAAATAGCAGCTCTAATATTAATAGTACTGATACTAAATATTTCTTACCCAATTGCACAGGGAATGTGCAAAGTAAGAAGCAGGGCCTGACAAGCTCTACTACAAGGAGTCGTTTGTGCAATTATTTAGTTTTGTGGGCACTAAGCTGGCACATTTTTTAGCAAAGCCCCATACCAATGACGATTTATTCTCAACCAGTAATCCTGAGTTATTGCAGAGAACCTTGCGCAAGGGAGATATTCTACTGATCGAGGGCACCAGTCGCTTCAGTACCAGTATTAAATTTTTTACTCAGTCGACCTGGTCTCACGCCATGCTTTATATCGGAGATCACTTAGGGGAACAGCGAGATACTGATTTCTTATCGCTGCTGGAAGTCGATATAGAAGCTGGGGTGCGAGCCGTGCCGCTGAGCATGTATGCGGATCAACACAGCCGTATCTGTAGACCCATAGGCTTGTCTGAGAGCGAGATAAACCAAGTTCTGCAATTTGCCGTTTCCAGAATTGGCAATAGCTATGATCTAAAAAACATCTTCGATCTGGCTCGCTACTTGATCCCCACCCCCCCAATACCCTCTAGATGGCGCCGCAAAGCTCTATCTCTGGGCAGTGGAGATCCCACCAGAGCCATTTGTTCATCGTTAATCGCCCAGGCATTCCAGTCTATTCGCTACCCGATTTTGCCCGATGTTACTTATGAAAACCCGAGTGACTCAAAGCGTATCAGCACCTATAAAAAAATGCACCGGCGCCGTGACCCCAGCCTTTTTGCCCCCAGAGACTTCGATGTTTCTCCCTACTTTGAAGTCATAAAACCCATAGTACAAAACGGCTTTAACCATCACAGCCTTAGCTGGCAAGACCAACCAGTAGACTTAGACCTGGAGCAAGAGCAAGAGCAAGAAATCGAACCAGAACAAGACATCGCAGAGCAACCCCAAGCCCAAGCCCAGACAAAAACACAGCCATTATCACAAGACAACGCCGAAGATACAGCCATAGACGATGAGTTTACCGCAACTAAAGGCAGTAACGCCGATACTAAGCTAAGTGATTAATCACTGTGGGTGGATATCGATATTTCCCGCCCTTTATCTGGCGAAGTCATAAAACCCATAGTACAAAACGGCTTTAACCATCACAGCCTTAGCTGGCAGGACCAACCAGTAGACTTAGACCTGGAGCAAGAGCAAGAAATCGAACAAGAACAAGAACAAGACATCGCAGAGCAACCCGAAGCCCAGACAGAAACACAGCCATTATCACAAGACAATGCCGAAGATACAGCCATAGACGATGAGTTTACTGCAACTAAAGGCAGTAACGCCGATACTAAGCTAAGTGATTAATCACTGTGCGTGGATATCGATATTTCCCGCCCTTTATCTGGCGAAGTCATAAAACCCATAGTACAAAACGACTTTAACCATCACAGCCTTACCTGGCAAGACCAACCAGTAGACTTAGACCTGGAGCAAGAGCAAGAGCAAGAGCAAGAAATCGAACCAGAACAAGACATCGCAGAGCAACCCCAAGCCCAGACAAAAACACAGCCATTATCACAAGACAATGCCGAAGATACAGCCATAGACGATGAGTTTACTGCAACTAAAGGCAGTAACGCCGATACTAAGGTAAGTGATTAATCATAGGTCGTGAAAATCGATATCTCCCACCCATTAATCACCGTGATTATTTATCCACTCGCTCATCACAACATGGGTTTTCATTTTTGAGATATCCCCGTGGCTGTCTATGTATTCACGGATTTCATGTAGCCGTTGCATGCTTTGCGCTTTGACAAACACGAGTAAATCCATATCGCCGGTAATCCCGTGGCAGGTAACTATCTCTGGGATGGTATTAAAGACTTCCAGTATTTTAGTACAGCACGAAGAGACATACTGGATTTCAAAGTAGGCGCTGACAGCACTCTTTTGCGACTCACTGAGCAGTACTTGATAACCGCGAATCACCTTGCTCTGTTCTAGGTTTTTAATTCTGGCTGTCACCGAAGAGCGAGACAGGTTAACCTGCTGTGCAATGTTTGAAATACTTTGCCGCGCATCTTCACGCAGTGCCTGAATGATTGCCTGATCAAATTTATCCACTGTCTTAGACCTTTGCAATTAAGTTGATATTTGCTGCCAGTTTGCCTGTCACTGCCGTCATTTTGCAGGCATAGTGCGGCAGATTGTCACATCGTTTAAAGTTATACTGAGTTTCTATACAGTATTCAAGCCAATTGAGAACATCTGATTATGAGTAATGCAACCGCCACAATAGGCCGCTGGCACGGCGCCGGTTTAATGGCCACGACACTCTTGGGCACCGGAGTATTCATTCTGCCACAAATAACCGTGGAAATTGCCGGAGCCGGATCGCTGTGGGCCTGGATTCTACTCACTTTAGCCATTATCCCGGTTACTCTAGTCTTTGGTCGCCTCGCCGGAAAATACCCACACGCCGGTGGCCCGGCGCACTTTGTCGAACTGGCATTTGGCAGCCTCGCCGGCCGCTGTATTGGTCTGAGTTTTTTAATGCTAATCCCCATTGGCAGTGCCGCGGCAATACTCATCGCCTTCAAATTTTTTGCGGTATTCTTTCCTGTCACTGGCGTTGGAGAACTGCTGGTACAGATTGGCATGATACTACTGTTACTGGTGCTCAATATCAGAGGTATTCACGTCTCTGCCAAGTTACAGTTTGTACTCACACTAGTGATAGTGGCTGTCGTCTTAATGCTGCTTATATCTTCCGGTTTTGAAATACCGCGCTATAACTTAAGTAACGCACTGCAGCAAGCCGATTTCAGTGCCGTTATGGGTGCTGCCGGGATCGCTTTCTGGAGTTTTCTAGGGGTTGAGGCTATGACCCATTTAGCTACCGATTTTCGCAACCCGAAAAAAGATATGTTGCCAGCGATGATGATAGGTACTGTATTGGTCGGCATCATCTATATCGCTTGTACTTACTTATTGATTGTTGTGCCCAGCACTAGCGCACTGGCAATAGTCGACGTATTTGACCAATTAGTAGGCGGCTATGGTGCCCAAATAATTGGGACTTTGGGTATCGCCAGCGGCCTGGCAACAGTTAACGTTTACACAGCCGGGTCGTCCAGATTACTCTGTAGCTTTGGTCGTGAAAGAGTACTACCGAAGTATTTTGACCAACTCAACCAATACCAAGTACCGGTTCGCGCCCTGTGTGCCATCTTACTGGCTATGTTGCTGGCGATTGTTTTAACTTATCTGTTTGGCCAGCAACTAGAGCAGCTGATAGCCTGGACCAACGGCGTATTTGTGGTCATTTACACTGCAACTATGCTGGCTTCCTTTAAACTTTTGAGTCGTAAGTATCTGCCCATCATTATTTTAAGCTGTCTGTTTTTCGCCGCCATTGCCATTTCCATAGGCGCAAACATGCTTTATGCAGCACTGATATTAGTACTGTTATGCCCGGCATTATACTGGCAAAAAAATCATCTGCATCAACAAAGCAGACTCGTATAGCCCTGCCAACCCAGTGCGCACTTGTGTGCAACTGTTTTGCACAAACATAGCTGTGGGGCTATGCTTGTGCATAGCAGCATGCGCACGCCTGTAACTTATGCTATGTGTAACAACAGAGCGACTCGCAGGCTTCTCCATTGCTAGCAATTGCTTTCCTGGTCACTGCAGCACTAAAACCAAATAGACAATTAGTCTAGCAGTTATCATAAAACAAGCCATCTACACTAATAAGCAGCAAATCTTTAGATAAAAATCCCAAAAACAGGTAATTATTGACGATTTCGTCTAGCCGTTAATTGCTAAACTAGCCCTAACTATTCATTTGTTGGAGTTCCCCATGAGCCATTCACTCACTGCTATTCGGCAACACATTCTCGATTATTATCTGGCACCAGAGCAGCAAGTTATCACTCAGCTGATTCAAGATGCCGATATCAGTGTTGCCCAGCGCAACAGCATATCCGAACAGGCAGCACAGTTAGTGACGAGTGTGCGCCAGGCGGGTAACCCTTCAATGATGGAAAAATTTTTGGCGGAATACGGCCTGACCACTAAAGAAGGTGTGGCGCTGATGTGCCTTGCTGAAGCTTTGTTACGGGTGCCGGATTCTTACACTATCGATGCATTAATCGAAGATAAAGTCGCCAGCGGTAATTGGCATAGTCACTTGGGCAGCTCTAACTCTTCGCTGGTAAATAGCTCGACTTGGGCACTACTGTTGACCGGTAAGGTGATAGCGCCTGCAGCAGTAGAAAATCAAGAGCAAAGTATTGCTAAGTCGATTCGCTCGCTGGTGAAAAAAATGGGTGAGCCACTAGTGCGCACCGCAGTGGGCCAGGCGATGAAAGAGCTAGGCAGTCAATTTGTACTGGGTCGCGACATTGCAGAGGCCTGTAAAAGAGCCGCTAAGTTTGAAAAGCAGGGCTACTCCTATTCTTACGACATGTTAGGTGAAGCAGCGCGCACTGAAGCGGATGCACAGCGCTACTTTAAGTCCTATTCACTGGCTATTGGCGAGTTGGCCAGCACTTGTAAAGATACCGATATTCGAGTCAATCCAGGTATTTCGGTAAAACTATCGGCATTGCATTCAAGGTACGAGTACCCTCAGCGCCAGCAGGTATTGCAACAATTAGTACCCCGTACTCTGGCACTTGCACAACAAGCGAAAGCTGCCAACATGGGCTTTAATATCGATGCTGAAGAAGCCGATCGACTGGATTTATCCCTAGATGTGATAGAGGCAGTGTTATCAGACCCGTCTCTGGCAAACTGGAGTGGTTTTGGTGTGGTTGTACAGGCCTTTGGCCCCAGAGCGAGTTTCGTTTTAGATTGGTTGTACGCGCTGGCTAAAAAACTGGATCGCAAAATTATGGTGCGACTGGTTAAAGGCGCCTACTGGGATGCTGAAATCAAACGCGCTCAAGTGTTAGGGTTATCTGGTTATCCGGTCTTTACCCGCAAGCTCAACTCCGATGTCTCCTATATCTGTTGTGCCAAAAAACTTTTGGCCATGACCGATACTATCTATCCACAGTTTGCCACCCACAACGCGCACACAGTCACAGCAGTGCTGAATCTGGCCGGGCATTTAGATAACAGCCAATATGAGTTTCAAAGATTACACGGCATGGGAGAATCACTGCACCAGCATGTACTCGCTAGCAACCAAACCAGATGCCGGGTTTACGCACCCGTCGGTGCACACAAGGATCTGCTCGCCTATTTGGTAAGACGACTACTGGAGAACGGCGCCAACAGCTCTTTTGTCAATCAGATTGTCGATACCAGCATCGCGCCGCAAGAAATAGCCCGCGACCCTATCACCGCGGTACAGGAGCTGGCAGATAAGATAGCCAGTCAGATGATTCCGCTACCCGCGGCGATTTACGGCGCTGACAGGATTAATGCCAAAGGCTGGGACATTACTGATGCCCAGACCTTTAACCAGCTAGAAAACGCCAGAGCTAACTTTGACACTTGTCAGTGGCATGTACAGCCAATCATTGCCGGCACAAAGAGCCTGTCGAGACCCACCTCGGATGCCATCGCAATTTACAACCCCGCTGATCCCAGCGATTTAGTAGGCACAGTACAAGAGAGCAGTAAAGAAGATGTCGATACGGCCATTGCGGCCGCCAGCGACGCTTTTAGCAGCTGGAACCAGTGCAGTGCTGAGCATCGGGCCAATTGCCTTAACAAGCTGGCAGATCTGTACGAGCAACACGCGGTTGAGTTTTTTGCCCTGGCGACCAGAGAGGCGGGAAAAACCTTGCTCGATGCGGTTGGAGAGCTGCGTGAGGCAGTAGATTTTTCCCGCTACTACGCGGTTCAGGCGCTTAAGTGCCCACAGGACAGTAGTGGCCGTGGTGTGATCACTTGTATCTCTCCCTGGAACTTCCCGCTGGCGATTTTCTCCGGACAAGTACTGGCCGCACTGGCTGCCGGCAATACTGTATTGGCCAAACCCGCTGAACAGACGGTACTGATTGCAGCAAAAGCAGTCGAATTGATGCATCTGGCAGGCATCCCCACCGATGCAGTGCAACTACTGCCAGGATCCGGTGCCAGTGTAGGCACACAACTGACCAGTGATCCGCGCATAGCCGGAGTGTGCTTTACCGGCTCTACTGATACCGCACAGCGCATTAACAGACTAATGGCCCAGACACTGGCCCCGGACGCACCATTGATCGCCGAGACAGGTGGCCTGAATGCGATGATCGTCGATTCCACTGCCCTGCCCGAACAAGTGGTACGCGATGTATTGGCATCGGCGTTTCAAAGTGCCGGCCAGCGCTGTTCTGCACTGCGGATGTTGTACTTACAGGAAGACATCGCCGAAGAGCTATTAACTATGTTATTCGGTGCTATGGATGGACTAGTACTGGGTAACCCGCGACAGCTGAGCACTGATGTCGGCCCGGTTATTGACAGGGCTTCTAAACATAAAATACAACAGCACTGTGCCAGCTATAAGGCGCAGGGAAAGCTGTTAAAGAGCCTGACAAGCCCTGAGCAAGGTTACTTTATCGCGCCGACGGTATTAAAAGTCTCTGGCATTGAAGAGCTGACCCAGGAAATATTCGGACCGGTACTGCACGTAGCCACATTTAAAGGCCGCGAACTCAACAGCGTCGTTGAGACCATCAATGCACAAAATTATGGCCTGACATTTGGACTGCATAGCCGGGTCGATAGCCGGGTACAACAGTTAGTCAGCACCATTAAAGCGGGCAATACTTACGTCAACCGCAACCAGATAGGAGCAGTTGTAGGCACACAACCTTTTGGTGGCGAAGGATTATCCGGCACTGGACCCAAAGCCGGGGGGCCACACTACCTGAAGCGTTTCCTCAATCCAGCTAAAGCTAGTGCTCCGGTACAGAGCGCAGCCCCTATTGATAAAACAGTAATTGATGAAACAGAAACTG
>MAAB01041489.1_pt1 | contig 18116 bp, 20 predicted proteins | sample 1115991 | NCBI WGS metagenome assembly MAAB01 (sample SAMN04961124, study PRJNA320927) | seawater metagenome | isolation source: sample BD02T18 sea water enriched with oil for 18 days | place: USA:Gulf of Mexico | collected 2013-07-27
CATCTGTTTTCATGATGTCGGTATAACGAGCATGATCAAAAGGATTAATACCTTGATCAATACCTTCTTGGTTACTGTGCACCAATAGCTCTAAACCAAGATCTTTAACACGTTGATCACGGAATTGAATCATTTCCTTAAATTTCCATGTGGTGTCCACATGTAATAAAGGAAATGGAGGTTTACCCGGGGCAAAGGCTTTCATCGCTAAATGCAACATAACAGCCGAATCTTTACCCACGGAATACAACATTACTGGATTATCAAATTCAGCAGCCACTTCACGCATGATGTGGATGCTTTCAGCTTCCAGCTGTTTTAAATGAGTTAACTTTTTTTGATTCATATTAATTCTCGTTTAGTTAGCCTGCACATGTAGGCCACATTCCTTACTTTCTGACTGACATTTAACTGATGTCAGTCATTTTTCTTTATGACTCTTATCGTTGTCGTCACTGACTCTTCTTCTTCAATACTACAAACATGACCATCTTTGCGCAGGCTTGTTTGCACTTCATCAACGGCCTTGCCTTTGTTTACGATTAATAACAATGCTTGGTCAACCTCCATTACTCGTAAAGCATCACGTGCTTTGATGTAATGTAAGGGACAACCAAATAAGGTGAGATCCAACGTTTCGATTACAGTAGACATTTTATCCCCACAAGTAATAACAACACGGCCAATAATGGTCGCATTATGTGATCCGGAATTTTCACACCGAGATGACTACCTATGTATATACCCGGTAATGAACCCATTACTAGATATGATAACAAGGACCAATCGACTGTTCCCACTGTTGAGTGACCAAGCCCTGCTATTGCTGTAAGTGGTACCGCATGAGCAATGTCAGTTGCGACAATTTGCACACCTTTCATATGTGGATATAAAAACAACAATATCACCGCACCTAATGCACCGGCACCGACGGATGACATGGTGACCATTACACCGAGAAACGCACCGGTTATTGTTGTCATCATCACTTTATGTTTTTCGTCTTCACGCATACGGAATAACACGTTAACAACAGGATGGCCCTGTCGTGCCCGTAAGATTCTGCCGATGAAGCCTTTTAGTAGCAAAGCACTTGATGTAAGAATCAGTGCAATACCCAATGCTGAAGTAATTAAACCACTATGATTACCTTCATCAACACCGATACTATTTAATACCCACAAGGTCGCTAATGTCGCCGGCACACTGCCCATTGCTAGACGTTTTACAACTGTCCAGTTAATCGCGCCATGTTTTAAATACGCCCAAACACCACCCGCTTTAGTGATGGCAGCGAATAATAAATCTGTACCTACCGCTACGGCTGGCTGAATCGCAAAACCGAAAATCAGGATTGGTGTCATCAATGAGCCACCGCCCACACCGGTCATACCGATCATGATGCCAACAAATAAGCCTGCGGTTAAAAGTCCCCATTCCATATTGAATGTAATGCCTAGCGATTATTAAAGGCTGACAAGTTTACCATTCCGTCATATTCTATCAATGTATATTATTAACTAACCTTATAACTGAAACGTATATAGATATGAAATTACAACAACTTAAGTATGTACGTGAAATTGTCCGCCGTGATCTTAGTATCTCTGCTGCAGCCAATGCTTTGCATGCATCACAACCCGGCATCAGCAGCCAAGTGCAACAATTGGAGCAGGAACTAGGCTTACAAATCTTTGAACGTCATGGCAAACGATTAACTAATTTAACCCCTGTCGGTAAATCAGTTGTTGAAATGGCTGATCGCGTTTTACTCGATGTCGATAACATTCGACAACTCGCTGCTGATAATCACAATTCGCAAACTGGCACCTTATCTATAGGGACCACCCATACTCAAGCGCGTTATGCGCTACCGGCGGCGATCAAAGCCTTTTCACTGAAATATCCACACGTTCATTTAAACATTGTGCAAGGCACACCGACCGACGTGGCTGAAATGGCCGCCAGCGGACGAGTTGATATCGCTATCGCTACTGAAGGTTTATCTCAGTTTGAAAGTCTGGCCATTTTGCCTTGCTATGATTGGAATCGTTCTATCGTTGTGCCACCTAATCATCCATTAACATTAGAAACAACGCTCAGTTTAGAGGCGATAGCTGATTATCCTATTTTGACCTACGTGATGGGGTTTACTGGTCGAGCACAACAAGATCAGGCGTTTATTAACCAAGATTTGCAACCCAATGTCATTTTCACCGCCACCGATGCCGACGTAATAAAAACCTATGTTGAATTAGAGCTCGGCATTGGCATTATCGGCAGCATGGCATTTGATGCTCAAAAAGATGCGCCATTAGTGGCATTAGATGCCCAACACTTGTTTAAACCTAGTACTACCCATATGGGCATCCGAAAGGGCCGCTACATGCGTAGTTATAGTTATGATTTCATTCAACTATTCTCCACTCATTTAGATAGGAAAACAGTCGAATCTGCTATAAACATATGACTTTTTCATATTGTGAAGCGAGTTTAAAAGTGCTAATTTCCTGCCACCGATATCGGTTTTCTCACAATTAATAGTTAAGGATTGTTCATGAAACACTTGGTTAAATTACTAGCCTTATTCCTAATGTTGTTACCAGCATTAGCTTATTCTCACGGTGCTCCACGTCTTAAAGTGACAGAAGAGATCGTTATTAATGCAGAGCCAGCAAAAGTTTGGGCTGCAATTAAAGACTTCGACCAATTACACACATGGTTACCACCAATTAAATCTTCAACTGCTCAAGGCGGCAACGAAGCGGGTGCAACTCGTGTTTTAACAACAGAGTCTGGCGCAACTATCGACGAAACATTAAAGAAATTTGATGATGAAAAAATGAGCCTAATGTATGCAATCACTGCGATGAGCACCGTTGGTGAAGTTGATGATCATGGCGAAATGCACGAAGTTCCAGCGGTTCCAGTTAGCAAATACAAAGCTTGGTTAAGCGTTGCTGCTGTTGACGGTGGTAGTAAAGTGACATGGAAAGCTAAATTCTTCCGTGCATACCACGGTAAAGGTCACCCACCAGCAGAGTTAGATGATAACGCTGGTAAATCTGCTATCAGCGGTATTTTCAAATCTGGCTTAGAAAACGTAAAAGCTCAGTTAGAAAAATAATCAGCACATTATGTACTGATGAAAAGGCACCTTCGGGTGCCTTTTTTATTGGCCGCGATATAATACTCGCTCAGCATTCAACTATTAGATATAAACATGACTATCACTAATTCAATCAAAAACTCGCAATCGTTATTACAACAATTGGCCTCGCATCAAGATGTAGATTCACATGCCGAACTGAAACCGCTTGTTGCTCAGCTCGCCGAACAAATAAAGTCACTCAGTGCTGAAATAGAAATTACCCCCGCCAATCGCCAGCAATCAACCAATAAAAGCACCGCTCCCGTTATCGATGAAAAAACAGGCTGTTACCAATTTGAAAATGAACAAGGCTTTTTTTGTCCGAACTGCTATGACCAAACAAGTAGTAGAGTGAATACCAAGCGACTAAACAGAAAGTTACGTGTTTGTTCAGCGTGCCACGCCAGTATTCGTCCAAAAAAATAATCATCACTTTCATACCGTGAAACAATAATTTAGCTAATATTTTTCACCGTTCATTCTAGAAAAAAGTTCCTGTTTCCGGTATCATTTCCCGCTAATGATCAGCCAATCTACTTGAGCTAACTTTCCATCATTACACTTGCCTAGGGGTGGCCAATTTAAGGCCTGAGATATTCGGTAACGAATAGACCCTATGAACCTGATCCAGTTAATACTGGCGTAGGGACAGGCCGAGACATCTATAAATTCACACGGACGTTGTTGAATGCTCCCCTGTCCTTTTTTTAAAAAGGATACCAATGAAGTTTAAAATTCTTTCTGTTGCAATTGCAGCAGTCATTGCTCACACACCTAGTTTTGCTGAAACCACAGCCGCAGACTTACCAGCAATGGTTGTTAGCGCTGATTTCAGACCATCAACAGCTCAAGAAACAGCCGTTAGCCTGACCACTATTGATGATGAAATCATCGAATCACGTGGAGCTCAGCACCTAGAAGACGTATTAAATTTGGCACCTAATGTCAATATTTCTAGTGGTGCTTCACGCGGCCAATTTTTCCAAATTCGTGGTATTGGCGAACGTAGCCAATTTTCAGCTCCGCTTAACCCATCTGTTGGTCTTATTATTGATGGGATAGATTTTAGCCGAACAGGTGGTGCAGCCACATTGTTTGATATTGAGCAAGTCGAAATTCTACGTGGTCCACAAGGTACACTGTACGGTACTAATGCCTTAGCAGGTATTATTAATATGCAAAGCAAACAACCTTCGGAAGAACTTGAAGTTCATATTGAAACAGGTATTGCTGAATACAATACTCATAATCTAGGTGTTGCGGTTGGCGGTACTCTAGTTGAGAATAAATTATTGGGCCGAGCATCAATCCACAGTCATCAATCTGATGGCTATATGGAAAATGACTTCCTAAACAGTGACAGCACCCAAAATCGTGATGAAATTACTGCTCGTGGCCAATTAACTTGGTTCGCTAGTGATGATTTAAAAATTGATTTAAATGTCCTTCACCTTAGTATCGATAATGGATACGATGCCTTTACTTTTGACAATAGTCGAAATTCATTCTCAGATGAGCCAGGCCAAGATAAACAGAACACAAATGCTTTCGCATTAAAAACAGATTGGCGAGCAAGTAATGCCGTCCAACTTCAATCTACTATGACTTATTCAAAGTCTGATATAACTTATGGTTATGACTCGGATTGGGGTTATACCGGACAAGTAGTTCCACCAGCAGTACTTTCATATACATACATTGGAACTGAAAGGTATGCCCGCGAACGAGAAAATTACTCCTTCGAATTTAGAGCTTTATCAAATGAAGATGGCCGCATTTTTAATAACTCAACAGACTGGGTTATAGGGGTATATCACTTATCACAAGAAGAAAACTTAGATTATGACGGGCTTTTTGGTGCCTTTGGTGATGACTTTCTGGATAGTAAATACGATACAAAAAATACTGCTATCTTCGCGCAATTAGATACCTCTCTAACAGATAAATTAACTTTTATCTCGGGCTTAAGAATAGAACACTTTAGTGCCGACTATAATGCCTACGAGTCTCATACCTTTAGATCATCAGGAACGCTCAATGATTCAGTAAGCGAAAACTTATTTGGTGGAAAATTAGGCTTAAACTATCAAATGAATGAAGACCAATTATTATTTACCTCTCTCTCAAGAGGTTATAAATCAGGCGGTGTAAACTCTGATTCTCGTATAAGTCCTCAACAACGAACATTTGACACTGAATATTTATGGAGTCTTGAAACAGGAATAAAATCATCTTGGCTTGATGGGAAATTACTAACAAATTTAGCTTTATTTTATAGCCTCCGTGAAGATGCTCAAGTGAAAAGCTCTATAGATATTGGCCCTAGATTTATTGACTTTCAAGCTAATGCTGCAAAAGGAAAAAACTACGGTCTAGAAGCAGACGTAAATTGGTTTATCAATAACCAATGGCGTGTATTTGCTGCCGTAGGTCTTCTTAATGCCAGCTTTGATGAATATGACAATCCAGAGCCAGGTAGCACTAACGTTGAAGATCGCCGTCAAGCTCATGCTCCCTCTTATCAATTTAGCCTCGGTAGTGAAGTTGATTTCGCTAAAAATTGGACATTCCGAGCAAATATTGAAGGAAAAGATGAGTTTTACTATTCAAATAGTCATAATTCAAAATCTCACTCTTACGCAATTGTGAACTCAAGTATTGACTACCGCCAAGGTGAATGGAAAGTATCACTGTGGGGTAAAAACTTATTTGATAAAGAGTACGCTACTCGTGGCTTCTTCTTTGATAATGGCCAAGGTGAAAATACATATACGCAACTAGGCGACCCACGTGTTGTTGGTGTAAACCTCAGCTACGACTACTAAATCAGTATGGAATTAAAGGGCTCTTCGGAGCCCTTTTGTTTAATATCAAGGAATAAATTAAATGAGAGTATCCATCGACATTAGTCTTTACCCGCTTAATGAAAACTACGTTGAGCCAATTCTGACCTTTATCGACAAACTCGAGACTAATCCACAGTTAATAGTTAAACGTAATAGCTTAAGTACTCAAGTGTTTGGCGAGTATCGTGATCTGATGGATTGTTTAGATAGTGAAATTGAGGCGGTATTTGCAGCGATGCCTGAGTCAGTCTTTGTATTAAAAATGATAGGCACTGATCGTGCTGACGTTGTTGATAAATAATGACTGAGTCACTAATCACAGAGTTAATAAATGCAAGTTTAGCCATGCCTCCTTGGGAAGTGGCAGCTGCACTACTCGGTGCTTGCTACATTATTTTGGCAGCTAAAGAATCACAATGGTGCTGGCCTTTTGCCTTTGCCAATACGCTTATTTACACAGTCTTATTTTGGGAAGGGCAACTGCCTATGCAGGCTTTACTCAATGCCTATTACATGGCGATGGCTGTTTATGGTTATATGATTTGGCGTAAACACCAGCAAAGTGAAGACAATATTCATATCACTAGTTGGTCATGGTCAAAGCAAGTTGTCTTTATCGTCATTGGCACCGTACTGAGTTTAATCACTGCTTATTATTTACAAAGTAATCAGCTATCACAAAGCCCATACCTAGATGCCAGCGTAACTATTTTTTCAGTGATGAACACCTGGTTAATGGCCAGAAAAGTATTACAAAACTGGATCTATTGGATCATTATTGATGCCGCTGCTGTCGTTCTATATTTCGAAACAGCTTATTACGCTACGGTTATATTGTTTGCACTGTACATCGTATTAGCCATTAGTGGCCTTATCAGTTGGCAAAAGCGGTTTAAACAACAAGTCGGACAATATTAATGTAAACCATTAATAAATAATAAATTTAAATAAAAACGACTCTAATTTCTTTGTTAGTATTTATTTTCTTTCAGCTCAATTAACTCTCCTCCACAACAAGGTAGTATCAAAATGGATTCTTTAGATAGCATTAACCTTAATCAATACCTGCCAACGGCAATATCATGGGCAGGCAACATCCTCTTAGCCATCGTTATTTTACTTATCGGTTTTTGGATTGCCGGCAAAGTAAATAAACTGATCATCAACATGAGTAAAAATAGTGCTCATCTTGACGATACCCTGTTCCGCTTTTTTGGCAGCATGGTTCGTTATGTGATCTTGGCTTTTGTCATCATCGCCGTATTGAACCGCTTTGGTGTGCAAACAGCTTCTATCGTTGCTTTATTAGGTGCGGCAGGTTTAGCTGTTGGCCTCGCTTTGCAAGGCACTTTGTCTAATTTAGCAGCTGGTGTGATGTTATTAATCTTCCGACCTTATAAAGTCGGTGACTTTATTGATGCTGCTGGTCGCTTTGGTAATGTTACCGAGATAGATATGTTTACGACCATTCTCCAGACATTTGATAATCAACAAATCATTATTCCAAACAGTCAAATCTGGGGTGCTCAAATCATCAATCATTCACACTTTGATGTACGTGGTGTGGATATGCACTTTGGTATCGCTTACGCAGAAAGTACTGATGCCGCACGAGCGGTAATTAATACCGTACTAGCCAACCATCCGAATATTTTAAAAGAGCCAGCACCATTTGTTGAAGTAGAAACACTCAATGATAGCTCGGTTGATTTTCTGGTTAGACCTTTCTGTAAAGGTGAGCATTATTTTGATGTTTTATACTCAGTTCCAGAGCAAATCAAAAAAGCATTGGATGAAAACAATATCGAAATTCCATTTCCACATCGTAAAGTTATCGTAGTGAATGAGAACGCTTAAGGTTTCATTGTTGTAAGTAAAATTGTTTAGCAGGTCGCGAGGCCTGCTAAATACTATCCATCATTTAAACTAAGCTTTAATAACTGTGACTCATTTCATTGCAATTCTCTAATATAGCTCGTACCATGCGCGCTCCAATTCTATTTAAGTTACTGGTAAATAAAGATGTTTGACATTGAAAAAGCAAATCAAGAACTGCAAAACGCTGAACCACAACAAATCATTGAGTGGGCATTAAAAAATGCACAGAAGCCGTTAACAACGACTAACTTTGGTCCTTATGAAGCGGTCATTCTACATATGGTGACGCAAGTTCAACCTGATATGCCAATCATCTGGATCGACTCTGGCTACAATACACGTGATACCTATAAGGTTGCTCAAAACGTGATTGAAACCTTAAACCTAAACATCGAAGTGTATACACCAAAAGTATCTGCTGCTCGTCGTGATGCTGCTTTAGGTGGTATTCCAAGCGTTGAAGATGAAGCTCATGCTGAATTTACAGAACAGTTCAAATTAGAGCCGTTTTCTCGTGCCATGAAAGAGCAAGCGCCTGATGTGTGGTTTACAGCAGTACGTGCTGAACAGACGGAATTCAGACAAGGTATGGAAGTATTTGGCACAGGGCCAAATGGTGTTATTAAAGTAGCGCCAGTATTAAACTTGAAAGAAGCTGATATGCAGGCTTATTTAGAAAAGTTTGACTTGCCGAATGTTGAAAAATACTTTGACCCAACTAAAGCACTTTCTAATCGTGAGTGTGGATTGCACACAAAACTGTAAGAATTAACAAGATGGGAACAGTAGCAAGGCTGTTCCCATTTTTTCTAAGCTATCACTCGATGGTTTAGCCACTTATCCAGATCCGTCTCCCCTAATACATTCATCAAAAAGAGTAATAAGCGATAACTCAAACGCTGATTCGATAAGTCTGGCCATGATAAGTGTTGTTGATAAGCGATTTTAAAGGTTGCTGCTTGCTGTGCTGTTAATAAATATTCCAACAACACCAGTTCCAACTCTCTCGGTCCGATCACAAACGCATCTAGATCAACCACTGCCATGTCGCCAGTATCCAATATTCGCAACTGATCCCAACGTAAGTCAGCCATGATCGGCACAAAACCATCTACCTTAATCAAAGCTAACTGTGACATCGCTTGTTTGATGATGTCATCAGGAATATCAATCGACTGCTCATCAAGTAACGTTAATAAGGCTTGTTGTAATCGATGAGGCCATTGTTCAGCCGTTAATTTAGGCTGTTGAATGCTTCCCCACTTAGTATATGAATGCTGGTGTAAACGGGCTAAATGCTGAGCTAATCGCTTAACCAAGTCACCAGTAATATGACTTTCAGTTACATCCTGCCCTACCAGGAACCCAGTTAAAACATAGCTTGAAGATTGGGATGCAATGTAAGGTGGGACTTTAAAACTGCCGTGCTCAGTAAGAAGTTGATGTATTGCTTCAATAGAGCCCAAAGATGATGGAAACTGCATGCCAAACAGCGTGTTCATGCCGAGCCAGAATGTTGATTTTTCAACACTCTGATGATTACACACTTTAAGCACCATCTCCCCAGCCGAGGTCTCGCACGACCAAAGTTGATGGGTACTATCTTCAAACTTAGCAGGCATCGGCATTGCCGGCTGTAATAATGCCGGCAAGCCTTGCTGCTGTTGCACTGTTAACTTGGGGTAACTTACCAAGGTAGCACTTCACCATTGGTATGCCAGAACGTACCTGAGTTTTCCAAGTTCAACTCATCCATACGTTTTAATAAGCCATCTACCGACTCATCGGTATCAATCAAACCACCATGACCGGTCATATCAGTACGCACCCAACCTGGATGTAAAATACCCACCGCAATACCTTGTGGCTTTAAATCGATAGATAAAGATTTACCTGCTGCATTGAGTGCGGCTTTAGACATCCGGTAAGCATAACTACCACCGGAATCATTATCGGCCATTGAACCCATTCGACTAGTCACTAAACCAACTTTACTCCCTGAAGCTAAGTTGCCAGATAAAATTTGTGTCGTTAGTAATGGACCTAAGCTATTCACTTCATACTGGCGTTTAAAGCTTTCTACTGCCGCGACATCAATATCACTTAAACCTAAACCTCCAGCAATGCCGGCATTATTAATCAACCAATCAATTTGTCGACCGGCCAGTTTGTCAGCCAAAGCTTGCAAGCTAACTGGGTCACTGACTTCAACGTCTTCGATAATTTCTACATCTAAGGATTTCAGTTCTGCGCTGGCTGTTCGGCAAGTTGCAATCACATCAAAGCCACGTTGTTTTAACTGACTACAAAATTGCAAACCAATGCCACGGTTACTTCCTGTTACTAATGCTGTTTTGCTCATAATGACTCCTTATAGGTCTCAATTACTGTTTAGGTTCAATTTGTTTCATTGCTTCTAACGATGGCGATAGAATAACACCCGCTTCGGTAACAATGGCATCAACTAAATTCGCTGGCGTTACATCAAATGCAGGATTAGATGCAGCTACACCTTCTGGTGCAATTTGTTGCCCTTGGATAGTCGTGACTTCTTCAGCACTTCGTTGTTCAATTGGAATATCTTTGCCGTCTTGTAATTGCCAATCAATGGTTGATGTTGGGGCAACCACCATCATTTTCACGCCATGATATTTCGCCAAAATGGCCAACATATAGGTGCCGACTTTATTGGCCACATCACCATTAGCCGTGATCCGATCAGCACCGACAATAATCCAGTCTAATTCACCTGTTGCCATCAATGAAGCTGCCGCGCCTTCCGCTTGTATGGTCACCGGAATATTATCTTTTTGTAATTCCCAAGCCGTTAGCCGAGAACCTTGTAACCAAGGACGCGTTTCATCAGCATAAACATGTTTCACTTTTCCATCGGCAAATCCTTGGCGAATCACGCCTAATGCAGTTCCAAAACCACCGGTTGCCAGAGCGCCGGCATTGCAGTGGGTTAATACCGTGCTGTCAGCATCAATTAATGCTGAACCTAAATGACCCATTGCATGATTTGCAGCGATATCTTCTTGATGAATTTTTTTAGCTTCTGCCAATAATGTCGCTTCTGGTGATTCGTTTGCAGGCAGTGTTTGATACAAAGCAGTCATTCGCTCGATAGCCCAGAACAAATTTACCGCCGTCGGTCGAGAACTAGCGAGTGCATTAATAGGATCAACAATTGCCTGCTGCCAAGCCTCGGCAGATTGTTGCCATGCTTTTCTAGCCGCTAACACCACACCATAAGCAGCTGTTACACCAATTGCAGGTGCCCCACGTACCACCATGTCAGTAATTGCAGCAGCCACTTCATTAGCATCATCATAGTTCAGCCAGTCTTCTTGTTGCGGTAAAGCACGTTGATCCAACAATTGCAGCTGATTTTCACGCCAAAAAATAGGCTGAATAGTATCTAATTTTTTATCCAATGTGTTCTCCTGTAGATGACGGTATAATCACGTCATGGAAAATGTCGATCTTATTATTAACGCTCGCTGGCTTGTGCCCGTTGATCAAGCAAATCAAGTATTAGAACACCATAGTGTGGTGATCAATGATGGCCGTATTGTAGACCTAATTCCCCAACAACAGGCAACTGAAAAGTATCATGCAGCTCTAAGCCATGATTTTGAACAGCACTGCGTTATGCCCGGTTTAATTAATAGCCACACTCATAGCCCTATGTCGTTGTTTCGAGGTTTAGCAGATGATCTGCCGTTGATGACTTGGTTAAATGAGCATATTTGGCCTGCAGAAAAACGATTTGTCAGTGATGCCTTTGTAGAAGCCGGATCTGAACTCGCCATTGCCGAAATGCTCCGTGGTGGCACGACTTGTTTCAATGATATGTACTTCTTCCCCGAAGCTACCGCACGCGTTGCCGAGCAAAGCGGTATTCGAGCTTGTATTGGCATGATCGTGATTGATTTCCCAACCAATTGGGCCAGCTCAGTTGCCGACTATTTCCATAAAGGTCAGCAACTGCATGATCATTACCGTCTGCACCCACGCATCACCACCGCCTACGCACCACATGCTCCATATACCGTTTCTGATGAACCACTATCATCGTTAATAATGAATGCTGAAGAACTCGATATACCGATTCATATGCATATTCATGAAACAGCAGGCGAAGTGTCGCAAAGTGTTGAACAGTTTGGCATACGACCACTAGAACGCTTGAAAGACTTAGGTTTATTGTCACCACGATTAAACGCTGTGCATATGACCCAGCTTACTGAACAAGAGATCGAGTGGTGTGCAGAATCAGGCGTTAACGTCACCCATTGTCCTGAATCAAACCTGAAATTAGCCAGTGGCTTTTGTCCGGTAGCACAGTTAAATGCACAAGGTATAAATGTGGCCATTGGTACTGATGGCGCAGCCTCTAATAATGATTTAGATATGTTTGCAGAAATGAAACAAACGGCATTATTAGCTAAAGCTGTTGCTCAAGATGCCAGTGCTGTTCCTGCTCATACCGCTTTAGAAATGGCGACCATCAATGGTGCTAAGACATTAGGTATTGACGATATCACCGGCTCATTAGAAATCGGCAAAGCCGCTGATCTTATTGCCGTTGATTTAAGTAATGTTGAAACTCAGCCTATTTATGATGTGGTATCACAACTCGTTTATGCAACGGGTCGTGATAGTGTCACTGATGTATGGGTAGATGGAAAACACTTATTAAATAATCGCCAACTCACAACATTAAATCCAGCCCAAATTATTCATAACAGTCAATTGTGGGCAGAAAAAATAAGGCAAGCAGATTAATGACAACGACATACGATAATGTTGATCCCGCTGAAGTCGCTAAATTTAATGCCCTCGCTTCAGGTTGGTGGGATACAGAAGGCCAATCAAAACCATTACATGAAATTAACCCGTTACGACTCCGTTATATTGAAAGTCGCAGCCCGTTAAAAGGCCAACAAGCAATTGATGTAGGCTGTGGTGGCGGCATATTAACAGAAGCTTTAGCCAAAGCAGATGCCCAAGCAACCGGCATCGACATGGGCGAGACAGCACTAAAAATTGCCCGACTACATGCCATGGAAGCTGAGTTAACCGTCAACTATGAGCACATTACCGTTGAACAAAAAGCTGAACAAAGTGCTGCTCAGTTTGATGTTGTGACTTGTATGGAAATGTTAGAACATGTCCCTGATCCTGTATCTATCATCAAGTCTTGTTCACAACTGGTAAAGCCAGGTGGCGATGTGTTTTTCTCAACTTTAAACCGTCATCCTAAAGCCTATTTATTTGCAGTGTTAGGTGCCGAATACTTATTAAAAATGTTGCCTAAGGGCACGCATGATTATCAACGCTTTATCCGTCCTTCAGAAATGGCAGCTTGGTGCCGACAAGCGGGACTTGAAGTCGCCGATATCACCGGCCTAAGTTACAGCCCTTTAACAAAAAAATATTCACTTGGTGATGATGTTGCCGTCAATTACCTGATGCACTGTCGGAGACCGTTGGATTAAATGCTAACCTTTTCAGCTATTCTATTTGATCTTGATGGCACTTTGGCCGATACCGCACCAGACTTAGCCTTTGCATTGAATACTTTGTTACAAGAACAAGGTCACTCCACTTTAACCTATGAAGCTATTAGACCGGTAGCTAGCCATGGTAGCGTGGCATTAATAAAGCTCGGCTTTAATATTGGTCCTGAAGATGATGGTTATAAAGCATTACAGCAACGTTTTATTAGTTTGTATCAACAAAATATTGCTCGTGAAACTCGCTTATTTGATGGCATGGAAGCAGTATTAGCCAAACTTGAAGCTAATAATATTAGTTGGGGAATTGTCACCAATAAGCCAGCCTTTTTAACTGACCCTTTAGTTGAAAAACTTGCTCTTGCTGATCGAGCCGCTTGTGTTGTTAGTGGCGATACTACTGCACATAGCAAACCACACCCTGCTCCGATGCTTCATGCCTGTGAACTGATCAATCATGCCCCTGAAGACTGCCTATATATAGGAGATGCAGAACGTGATATTCAAGCTGGTAAAAATACCAATATGAGAACCATGACTGCTCGTTGGGGGTATTTAGCGCCTCATGATCACCCTGAAAGCTGGCAAGCTGATGTAATCATCGATCATCCGCGCGATATATTACAATGGCTTTAAATACTAAAACCTTACTTGAGTTTGCCCAACAACTAGATGGCTTGTTGATATTATTATTTGTTAGCTTTGTGCTGGGAGCATTAATAATATTTTTATTACGAGCCAATAAGATAAAACAACTGCAGACTCAAAATATCGAATTAGCACTTACGCTCAAACTAGAACGTCAAAATCATGCTCAACTTGATGAGATTTTAGATAGCACACATGCCGAGTTAGCCAATACATTCAATCAATTATCAAATGAAGCTCTGACTCGAAATAATACTAATTTTCTAAAATTAGCTGAAGAAAACTTAAAACGTTTTCAAAGTGAAGCCAAAGCTGAATTAACTAGCAAAGAAAAATCGTTCGAGCAGTTAGTTAAGCCAATTAACGATGCTTTACAACAAACCACTAAACAAATTCATCATATCGAGAAAGAACGTAAAGAAGCCTATGGTAGCTTACGCTCTACTATTGATCAGATGAACTTAAGCCAGCAAAACTTACAACAAGAAACCCAAAACTTAGTACAAGCATTACGTCGTCCAGAAGTTCGTGGCCAGTGGGGAGAAATGACGCTGCGTCGCTTAGCCGAATTAAGTGGCATGGTGGCACACTGTGACTTTTTTGAGCAAACTCACACCCAAACAGAAACAGGGGCTATTCGTCCCGACATGATTGTACGTTTACCAGAAAACCGTGAAATTATTGTTGATGCAAAAACACCGTTAGATGCTTATTTATCTGCAATGCAGGCAAAAGATGATGTCACTCGAAGCCTAGAGCTCAAACGTCACGTGCAAGTTATCCGTAGTCGTATTCGAGAGTTGTCAGCAAAAAACTATTGGGCTGAATTTAGTCAGTCACCTGAATTTGTTGTGCTGTTTATTCCTGGAGAACAATTCTTATCGGCCGCTTTAGAGCTCGATAACAGCTTATTAGAAGAGAGTATGAGCCAGAACATTATCTTGGCGACACCCACTAATTTTATTGCCCTACTCCGAGCTGTTTCTTATGGTTGGAAACAGCAAGCTTTAGCAGAAAATGCATTGGAAATACGTGAACTAGGTGAAACACTGTACAAACGTTTAGCCACCTTTAGCAGTCATTTAGATAAACTAGGTAAAAGCCTTAATAGCAGTGTTGAGCACTATAATAAGTCGGTCGGCTCATTAGAACGCCAGGTAATGCCTAGTGGCCGTAAGTTTGTTGAAATGGGTATTCGAGCTAAAACTGAACTAGCCGAGTTACAACCAATAGAAAAACAAGTTCGAGAAGTGCAGGACCAACGTGAAAACGGATAACTTACAGTTACAACAAGCGTATGACTATTGTCAGCAACTTGCTAATAGTCATTATGAAAACTTTCCTGTTGCATCAGTCTTACTGCCCAAGCGTCTACGTCGACCTATTAGCGTAATCTATGCTTTCTCTCGTACTGCTGATGACTTTGCCGATGAAGGTGATGCTTCAGCAGAAACACGTCTGCACCAGCTTGATGATTACAGCCTCGCATTAAGACAAATTAGTGACCAAGATTACCAAGGTGATGCTCCTATTTTTATTGCATTAGCAGATGTAATTCAAACGTATGATCTGCCAGTCCATTTATTTGATGATTTATTATCAGCATTTAAACAAGATGTCGTAAAGAATCGCTATGCTAATTTTAATGAAGTTCTAGATTACTGCACCCGTTCAGCAAATCCAGTTGGCCGTTTATTACTACACTTAGAGGGTAGTCCTAGCCAAAAACAACTAGAACAATCCGACGCAGTTTGTACTGCTCTACAGTTGATTAACTTCTATCAAGATATTGAGCAAGACTTCACCGAATCAAATCGTGTCTATATCCCTCAAGATGAGTTAACAGCAGCGGGACTTAGTGATAAAGATTTAATAAGTCCTGATAGCCAACAGATCGCACCATTAATTCGTAGTCTATACCAGCGTACTCAACTTATAATGAGCCAAGGTTATTTATTAGGAACTTTTATGTCAGGACGATTAGGCTGGGAGATACGGGCCATGACTCTAGGTGGTATCAGCACCTTACAATTATTAACGACTCAATCTAATGAGAGTTTGTTACAGCGCCCAAGATTAACAAAATTCACTAAATTAAAGATCCTGTTTAAAAGCGGCTGTCGTCAGCACTATATAAATACAGCTGACAAACTACTAAACTGAATTGAAATTAACAATGCATCAAAACAATAAGGTACCAACATGATTTACGACAGTATATTAGACACCATAGGCAATACTCCAATTGTAAAACTCAATCATATTGCACCTAAACATGTAGATATGTACGTTAAAGTTGAGTCTTTCAACCCTATGGCATCGGTTAAAGATAGGTTAGCACTATCGGTCATCACTGACGCTGAACAGAAAGGCCTATTAAAACCAGGACAAACAGTTGTTGAAGCAACCTCTGGTAACACGGGTATTGCGTTGGCAATGGTCTGTGCAGCAAAAGGTTACCCGTTTGTAGCAACTATGGTTGAAACATTCTCAATTGAACGCCGGAAGATCATGCGTGCATTAGGAGCAAAAGTGATACTTACTCCTGCTGCAGAAAAAGGTACGGGCATGGTTAAAAAAGCAGAACAACTTGCTGAACAACATGGTTGGTTTTTAGCCAGTCAGTTTGAAAACCCAGCTAACCCTGCCTACCACCGCAATACAACTGGGCCGGAAATACTCAGTGACTTTGCTGGAAAGAGACTCGATTATTGGGTTTCAGGTTGGGGCACTGGTGGCACTTTAACAGGTGCAGGCGAGATGATTAAATTAGCTAGGCCTGAAACAAAAATTGTTGCCACAGAGCCTGCAGCAGCTGCAATGTTGAGTGGTTCAGACTGGGCACCACACAAAATTCAAGGCTGGGTGCCTGACTTTATTCCAGATGTACTTAACCAAGAAATATATGACGAGCTTTATCCGGTCACAGATGAAGAAAGTAAAGAGCTTGCTTTACGGTTAGCACAAGAAGAAGGTATTTTTGTAGGACTTTCTTCAGGTGCAACATTAGCTGCAGCATTGAAAGTCGCTGAGAAAGCAGAGGCCGGTTCAGTTATTTTAGCGATGCTTCCTGATACTGGGGAACGCTACCTATCGACCTACTTGTTTGAAGGCATGAACGAAGGTTCAGACGATGAATGGTTAGACAGTCTCACTAACTAGCTCACTCTTAGTGATATATCTAAATACCCGGTTATTGCAAAATAACTGGGTATTTGACAGATCAACTTAATTACCAAAAAAACCAATTCCTTTTTCATGAGCCGGCGTCATTATATTATATAATTCAGAGTTTCCACAGTAACTACATATAACAACATGAAATGTTTCTGTCTCAACACCAAAAAGACTTGCTGTGAATGATCCTGTCATCCTAACTCTTTTTTCATGAAAATTTGAGTTTTCACACCGTTCACATTTCCAGTCTTTTCGTGGGTCCCTACGTTTTAATTCATTATCTGCTCTTTGTGTTAATTCACTTTTTTGCCACGCCCACCGCTTATTTCTAATTCTTTGTAATTCAGTTAAAGAAAGATTGGCTAAGTCTGCATCTGACATTGACTCTAGCTCACGATCGCTTTTCCTTTTGAACATATCTCATCCTTATTTTTCTTTAATCAAGAGATGTATATTACGTGTAACTAGTCTCTTTATAAACGTCAGGCAAAAAAATACCCGAACCTCATTGAGGTTCGGGTATCTAGTATAAAAGCCTGGCAGTGACCTACTCTCACATGGGAACTCCCACACTACCATCGGCGCTAAATCGTTTCACTTCTGAGTTCGGGATGGGATCAGGTGGGTCCAACTCGCTATTGCCTCGTCAGCATAAACTGACTATATCTGGGAAGTAATCTAAAGAGGGTATGTATACAGCACCCCAAGTAAACTTGGGGTTATATGGTCAAGCCTCACGGGCAATTAGTATTGGTTAGCTTCACGTGTTACCACGCTTCCACACCCAACCTATCAACGTTGTAGTCTTCAACGGCCCTTCAGGAGCTTAAAGCTCTGGGAAATCTAATCTTGAGGGGGGCTTCCCGCTTAGATGCTTTCAGCGGTTATCCCGTC
>MAAB01028109.1_pt1 | contig 18101 bp, 11 predicted proteins | sample 1115991 | NCBI WGS metagenome assembly MAAB01 (sample SAMN04961124, study PRJNA320927) | seawater metagenome | isolation source: sample BD02T18 sea water enriched with oil for 18 days | place: USA:Gulf of Mexico | collected 2013-07-27
GTCTGCGTGACCGACAAGGTGGCCGGTATCGGCGGGATGAATCACTTTATGTTGCCTATTTATTCGCGAGAACAGGCGGACTCTTGGGGCAGCACGCTGATCAGTGCGGAAACCCGTTATGGCAACTTTGCGATGGAGCATATGATAAATGATGTCATTAAACATGGTGGGGTGAAGAATCGCCTAGAGCTGAAAGTGATAGGCGGTGGACGGGTGATGGATCAGATGACCGATATAGGCCTAAGGAATATCTCGTTTGTGTACGACTACATAGCCAACGAACGCCTGCAGCTGGTGAAAGAAGACGTAGGTGACCGCTATCCACGGAAGGTCTTATTTCACGTAAAAACGGGTAAGGTGAAAGTTAGGAAATTGAAAAAAGTGAATAATTCGACACTATTACAAAGAGATAGCGAATACTTAAATAAATTAAATACGCAAACGGTCGGCGGTTCAGTCGATTTGTTCTAGAGGTAAGGGGGTAGAATGACTAACATTAAAAAAATAAGATTGTTGATCGTCGATGATTCGGCCATTGTGCGTCAGGTACTCAGCGAAATTTTTAGCAAAACGGACGATATAGAGGTGGTTGGCACAGCGATAGACCCATTAATTGCGCGGGATAAAATTAAACGGTTAAAACCTGATGTATTAACCTTGGATATAGAGATGCCACGGATGGATGGGATTACTTTTTTGGCTAACTTAATGCGGCTGCGCCCGGTGCCGGTGGTGATGGTTTCGACCTTGACTGAAAAAGGTGCGGAGGCAACCTTTAAGGCGCTAGAGCTTGGCGCTGTCGATTTTGTTGCAAAACCCAAAGTGAATGTTAAAACCGAACTGGCAAAATATGCAGAAGATATCTGCGGCAAGGTGCGGGCGGCAGCGGCTGCGCGTATTCGGACGGCGAACCCGCTTAAGCCAGCAGAAACGGCGGTGACATTAGCGACCCCGCGAAAGAACCACCGGCAAATCATTGCTATTGGTTCATCAACGGGGGGAACCGAAGCGATTAAGGAGTTACTGGTTGGTTTACCGGTCGATTCACCACCGGTGGTTATTACCCAGCATATTCCAAAAACATTTAGTGCTGCATTTGCTCAACGTTTAAATGGGATGTGTGAACTCACCGTGCTGGAGGCAAAAACGGGCATGCAGTTAAAACCAAGCCACGTCTACCTTGCACCGGGCGATCGGCACCTATTAGTGGTGAAAAAAGGCGCTATTTTTAGCTGTGTATTGAATGATGGGCCCGCGGTAAACAGGCATAAACCCTCGGTTGATGTGATGTTTCGTTCACTCATTGAGTGCGCGCCAAAGGATGTACACGCGGTGATGCTGACGGGGATGGGCAGCGATGGGGCAGAGGGTATGCTGGACCTACTTAAGGCCGGGGCCACTACGACCGCACAAGATGAAGCTTCTAGTGTGGTTTGGGGGATGCCGGGCAGTGCGGTGAAACTATCGGCTGTGCAATCGGTTTTACCGTTGAAAAAAATAGCTGGGCACCTGATTGCTCAGTATGAATAGTAAAAACAGGTGGCTTATGCTACTCAACGAGTTAGCGGGGAGTACTTCATGATGAAAGAGCGAGGGTTTGTTCAACAATTTCGTATTGCGATACTGATTAGCCTGATTGCTATTGTGGCAAGCTTTATGCCTCCAATCGCTATCGCTTATTGGTCGCCGCTATTATTGATGATCGTCAGTGCAAGCTGGATGTTCATTGCTTTCAAAAGCTCCCAGAGTTCGGCGGTTATGGGGGAGGCGAGCAGTGCCAGCGCAAATGATAACGGGGCGGTAGAGCTGGATAGTGAGGTATCGGCTTTGTTACAGGATGTTGCGAGGATTGTGGCCGATGAAATGTCTAGAGCACAAACTGAGGTGCAACGTATTAGACAATTGACGGGCGACGCGGTGGTTGAGTTAGCGAATAGTTTTAATGGGATGAATGAGCATGCGCAAATACAGGGGCGAGAAATAGCCGGGGTTCTTAGTACTTTCACGACCGAAGACGAAAGCAGTGTCGATTTTGCTAAATTTGTCATCGATGCGAGTAATACCCTCGATTATTTTGTGGATAATATGCTCACGATTAGTCATAAAAGTATGGAAATGGTGGGTAATGTTGATGATATTTCAACGAATATGGATGAGATATATTCCTTACTAAATAATGTGACTGGGATTGCCGATCAGACCAATTTATTGGCGCTGAATGCGGCGATTGAAGCCGCGCGTGCGGGCGAACACGGACGAGGTTTTGCAGTGGTGGCTGACGAGGTGCGTAAGTTATCTACCGGGTCGGCGACGACCGGTGAGCAAATTAGGCAGGTTATTAAGAAATCTCGGGTTAATATTGATAGCGCGGTGGACACTATTGGCACGATGGCGTCGAAGGATATGAATTCGACGATTAAGTCGAAAGACCAGATGCAGTTGATGATGCGGAAGATAGAGGTATTAAATGCCAATATGGCAACAAAAATGGTCGTTGTACAGGATATGAGCAACAATATTAATAATAGCGTGGCAATGGCGGTACGTGCTTTGCAGTTTGAAGATATGGTTAGCCAGTTATCCGAGCACGTGGAGACAACCTGCCAACAAGTGGCGCCGTTTATTACTCAGGCTGGGAGGAGTTATAACAATGATACGAGCGCTGGTAGCGCTGCTGAGCGGATTAAAGTGTTGCGTAGAAACTTACAGCAGATACGTAACGAAACCTGTGCGCCTCAGCACGAGGCGGTTGTGCAGAGCTCGATGTCGGAGGGCGAGATCGATTTATTCTAGTGGCTCCCCGCTGAAAATACTTAGCGGTCATAAAAGCAGCGTATCAGTGTACTGAAACGCTGCTTTTATGTGTTTAGCAGCGGTCTTTTAGGTGCTGAATAATGTCTTGCAGTGGAATATCGACATTCTCTGTATCTGTTCTACCGCGGTATTCAACCATACCGTTATCTAGGCCACGGTCACCGAGGACGATACGGTGAGGAATACCAATCAGTTCCATATCCGAGAACATAAAGCCTGGGCGCACCTTACGGTCATCAAAGATTACCTCAAAACCTGCTTCAATTAGCTGTTCGTAGAGAGTTTCACTGGCGGCTTTCAGGCGTTCCGATTTATGCATATTCATCGGTAATAACGCCACTTGGAACGGCGCTAGAGCTGCGGGCCAGATGATCCCCTTATCGTCGTGGTGCTGCTCAATGGCAGCTGCAATCACCCGAGTAATACCAATGCCATAACAGCCCATGGTCATGGTTTGGTTTTTGCCTTGTTCGTTCAGCACGCTGGCCTTCATCGCTTCACTATATTTTGTGCCTAGCTGAAAAATATGACCGACTTCGATACCACGGGCGATGGTAAGCGTCCCCTGGCCATCGGGGCTTTTATCACCGGCGACAACTTGACGAATATCAGCAATATTATCGGCTTCTGCTAAGTCGCGCAGCCAATTAACCCCGGTGAAGTGTTGGTCGTTTTCGTTGGCTCCACAAACAAAGTTGGCCGCTTGTGCCGCACTGCGGTCAACAATCATCGGTATATCAAGGCCGATGGGGCCAATATAACCCGCGTTACAACCGGTAATGCGTTTAATATCGTCATCGCTGGCTAAGGTTAAGGGGCTAGCAACGCCGGCTAACTTTTCTGCTTTGATTTCATTGAGCTGATGATCACCACGTAATACGAGCGCGATAACATTACCCTCATCGCCATTAACCAATAAAGTTTTTAAGCACTGCTGTGGTTGTATATTTAAGAAGTTACTGATTTCTTCGATGCTGCGTTGGCCCACGGTGCTGACTTTCTGTAGGGTTTCGCTGGCCTCGGCTCTCGGTTCGCTGGGTGCGAGTGCCTCAGCTTTTTCGACGTTAGCGGCGTACTGGCTGTCGGTTGAAAAGGCGATGGCGTCTTCACCAGAATCGGCCAAGACATGAAATTCGTGAGAGGCATTACCGCCAATTGAGCCGGTGTCGGCTAATACAGGTCGGAAGTCTAAGCCCAAGCGGTTGAATATATTGTTATACGCTAGGTACATTCGATCATAGGTTTGCTGCAAGGATTCTTCGTCGCTATGAAAGGAGTACGCGTCTTTCATGATGAATTCACGTGAGCGCATAATGCCAAAACGTGGACGGATTTCGTCACGGAATTTGGTTTGGATTTGGTAGTAGTTCAGCGGTAGTTGTTTATAACTCTTAATTTCGTTGCGCGCCAACTCGGTAATGATTTCTTCGTGGGTTGGGCCTAAACAAAATTCACGGCCATGACGGTCGTTTAAGCGGGTGAGTTCTGCGCCGTATTGTTCCCAGCGTCCTGACTCCTGCCATAACTCGGCGGGTTGCACCACCGGCATTAATACTTCAAGCGCACCGGCGTTATTCATTTCCTCACGCACGATGGTTTGTACTTTTTGCAGTACTTTGACCCCTAACGGTAGCCAATTATATAAACCAGCGGCCAATTTTCGCACTAGGCCGGCACGAATCATTAATTGATGACTAATGATCTCTGCATCGGCAGGGGTTTCTTTAACGGTATTAAGAGGGAATTGACTGGTACGCATAATGGTTTTAACTGTATTGGGATGACTGAATGGAAGCGGCTATTTTACGCGTAAAAGCACCCAGGGGATAAACATATTGTTTGATCTTGCACTCTCTTGCGAAGCGTTTAGCGAGACCTTTCGAAGAGAGTGGGTGAAAGACTGAATGCGGTGGTGGGACTGGTTTTATTGCCGCGTGGATGATTTTGCGTAGTTAATAGATGTTTTGTTAATGAGCTTTTGGCGTTTGGGTGGATGATGTTTGGGTGAGGCTAGGGGCTTCTCGTTGTTGTCGGGGATGAGGCCTAACAATAAACAACGCGGGTACGACTTGTTCAATTCGCGAATGTCGCCCAGCTAGTTTATGCTTGATGCGAACGGCTTGATTTATTTCGCGATTAATCAGCGGTTTAGCTCGTTGGCAGTTAATCTGCATTGACGAGTAGGGGATTAACTTAAGAATAATAAAAGGATCACCATGGGATTGAATAAACTTGTTTTAGCATCCGCGGTTTGTGCGGCCTTATCAACGCCGCTACAAGCGGGTTCGGAGCTTGCGACGCTGCTGATGGTATTACATGAAAATGGCACTATTTCTAGTGAGCAATACCAGCGTGTGCTGGCTGAAATGGAGGCCTCGCGGCAACAAGAGGAACAGCTCAAACAGGGCATACAAACGCAGTTGGATAAGGCCAGTAATGTTGACGTGAGCCTTAGCAAGGGTGGTTTGGCCGTTAAAACCCGCGATGGGCGTTTTAGCACTAATATTGGTGGGCGTATGCAGTTAGATGTGGCGAGCTATGGGGAAGGTAGTCATGGAGCAGGGAGTACATTAGGTGATGGAAGTGAAGTTCGCCGTGCTCGCTTGTATCTGAAAGGAACTATTTATCAGGATTGGTTCTATAAGTTTGAATACGACTTTGCCGGCTCGGGTGATAATAAAAGCGGCATTACCGATATTTGGCTGGGTTATAAGGGGTTTGATTTTGAGGGTTTGAGCCTAAAAGTCGGGCACTTTAGAGACCCGTTCATGTTGCAAGATCAAGTCAGCGATAATAATACCCAGTTTACCGAGCGAGCGTCTATTGATGCCTTCACCGCCGGACGCCATATTGGTGTTATGGCGAGTATAAATCGTCAGCACTGGACAACGGCACTCGGTGTTTTTGGCGATAAAGCGAGTAATAAAGGAGGCGCCGCAGATGAAGGTTGGGGGACAGCCGGGCGTGTCACTTGGATGCCTATTAATGAAAAAGGAGCCTTATTACACTTAGGTTTAGCGGCTGATTACCGCAGTACACGCGGCAATGATGTGCGTTTTAAGCAGCAGCCTGAAACTCATGTGTCGGGGGTTAACTTTGTTGATACCGGCACATTAACCGATGTCGATAGTTATTTAAGTTTAGCGGCAGAACTTGCGGTTGTTCAGGGGCCGTTTTCAGCGCAAGCCGAATACGTACACAGCCGCTTAGATCGTGAGTTTGTTAATAACGCTACCTTTGATGGCTGGTATGCGCAAGCCGGTTGGTTATTAACAGGGGAGTCGCGACCTTACACGTTTAAGGGAGCCAAATTTAAGGCGATTAAACCGAACAGTACCGTTGGCAAAGGCGGCATTGGTGCTTGGGAGCTGGCGTTACGTTATAGCACCATCGACTTGAATGATGGGTTTATTAGCGGGGGTGAAATGGATAATCTAACCCTGGGTTTGAACTGGTTCCCAACACCGGGTTTACGTGTTTCGGCTAACTATATTAAAGTGTTGGAGATGGAGAGAGCAGAACATTCGCTTGATAATGAAGAAGCCGACATCATGCAGTTGCGTGGGCAATGGGCATTTTAAGTGAGTTGAGTTATATACCGGTGCGCGTATTGTGTTGTTGTTTTTAGTAGTCCTAGATAATAACTTCGAATGACCAGTTTGAATAATCGTATCGCTAGCGCGGGCATTAGCCTGTGCTTATTGTCGGGGTATAAGTGAGCAGCTGGGGTGGTTAGGGCGACAAGGTGTAAAAAAATGGCTATGCAATAACCGTTAATTGCCGTTGTTGATGACTTGGCACTATATCAAACAGAACGTTTACCGTGGCTTGCGGCGAATACCCAACCGCTGGCGGATGGGTATATGGAGTGGGGCAGTAATTGTTGTAGCCCGATGTTTATAAGCCCGCCGGTATTAACGGCGCTCGCTGACGCGGCGCCGTTTTAAGCGACTGAATGGGCTTATGACTGAGCCGATTGTTGAGTGATAGCCTTTGCCAATATCGCCTGTAAATAATGCCCGGTGTGGGAGTCCTTACACAGGGCAACCTCTTCTGGGGAGCCTTCGGCAATCACTTCGCCCCCCCCGTCGCCCCCTTCTGGGCCAATATCGATCACCCAGTCGGCGGTTTTTATCACATCTAAATTATGTTCGATGACGACTAAGGTATTACCGTGGTCGCGTAGTTTGTGTAATACCGCGAGTAATTGCTGAATATCGGCAAAGTGTAAACCGGTGGTGGGCTCATCTAATATATACAGGGTTTTTCCGGTGTCGCGTTTAGATAGTTCACGTGATAATTTAACCCGTTGTGCCTCACCGCCGGATAAGGTGACGGCGTTTTGGCCGAGGGTGATATAACCGAGGCCAACCTCAATGAGGGTGTGTAGCTTGCGTGAAATAACCGGTATGGCTTCGAAAAATGTAGCGGCCTCATCCACGGTCATCGAGAGCACTTCATGGATGGTTTTTCCCTTGTAGCGGATATCCAGCGTTTCACGGTTATAACGTTGGCCCTTGCAGTTTTCGCAATTCACGTAGACATCGGCGAGGAAGTGCATTTCAACCTTAATCACCCCATCACCCTTACAGGCTTCGCAGCGGCCACCCTTCACATTGAAGCTAAAACGACCGGGGGTGTAACCTCGTGAACGGGCTTCGGGGGTGGCAGAAAATAACTCTCTGATCGGGGTGAATAAACCGGTATAGGTCGCGGGGTTAGATCTAGGTGTACGGCCAATCGGGCTTTGGTCAATATCGACGACTTTATCGAGCTGTTCAATGCCATCAACCCCTTCATTCGCCGCGATCGGAATAGAGGATTTATTAAGCGCCCGCGCGACACTCGGGTAGAGGGTTTCGTTGATAAGGGTCGACTTGCCAGAGCCGGACACGCCGGTGACACAGGTAAACAAACCTAAGGGAATGTCGACGGAAACGTCTTTTAAGTTATTAGCGGAGGCCTTATTGATGCGTAATACCTTGCTGAGATCAGCGTGGTGGCGGTTTGCCGGTACCTCAATAAATCGCCGACCCGAGAGGTAGTCGCCGGTGGTGGAGTTTGGGTTGTCGATAATGTCTTGCGGGGTCCCTTGGGCGGTTATTTGGCCGCCATGAATGCCCGCGAGTGGGCCAATATCAACCACATAATCGGCGGCTAAAATGGCGTCTTCATCGTGTTCGACTACGATCACCGTATTGCCGATGTCACGTAGGTGAAACAGGGTGTTGATAAGGCGCTGATTGTCGCGTTGATGTAAGCCGATAGAGGGTTCGTCTAAGACGTACATGACCCCAACGAGGCCGGCACCGATTTGGCTGGCGAGTCGAATGCGTTGTGCTTCGCCACCCGATAAGGTATCGGCGCTGCGATCCAAGGATAGGTAGTCGAGGCCGACGTTGATTAAGAAGTCGAGTCTCGCTTTAATTTCTTTGATGATACGCTTGGCGATTTCGCCGCGGTGACCGCTGATCTCCAGCTCGGCAAACAGGCTGCTGGTTTTACGTATAGAGAGGTGGGTGATCTCCGGCAGGGTGTGGCTGCCAACGAATACGTGCCTTGCGGCTTGATTTAGGCGCTGCCCTTGGCAACCCGTGCAAGAACGGCTGGCTAAATATTTGGCCAACTCCTCGCGGACGGTATTAGAGTCGGTGTCTCGGTAACGCCGCTCCATGCTGTTGATAATGCCTTCAAAGGGGTGGCTGCTTCGACGTTTATCACCCCGACTATTGAGGGTGGTAAAAACAATCTCTTGTTGCCCACTACCAAATAAAATAGTGTTTTGAATCTCCTCCGAATAGCTGCTGAATGGTTCTTCGGGGTCGAAATCATAGTGCTGGGCTAACGAAGTGATCATTTGGTAATAATACATATTACGCTTATCCCAGCCACGAATAGCGCCGCCGGCTAGGCTGATGTCTGGGCTATGTAATACTTGGCTGGGGTCGATGTATTGCTGAATGCCGAGGCCGTCACAGCCAGAGCACGCGCCTTTCGGGCTGTTAAAGGAGAAACTACGGGGTTCTAATTCACTGATCGAATAGCCGCAACTCGGGCAAGCAAAGCGGGCGGAGAATAACACCTCTTCGTCGTCATCAATGCTGCTGATGATGGCGATACCATCGGTGAGCTTGAGGGTGGTCTCGAAAGATTCGGCCAAGCGAACCGATAGCTCGTCGTTAATCTTAAAACGATCGACCACCACCTCGATGGTGTGTTTCTTCTTTAATTCTAGGTTGGGTAACTCATCTAGCTCAACGACCTCACCGTCTATACGGGCGCGAATAAAACCTTGGTTGCGTAAGTCGTTTAGCACATTGAAGTGTTCACCTTTGCGCTCTTGGATGACCGGGGCGAGTAACATCCAGCGTTTATCCGGATTCAGTGATAATACGCTATCGACCATTTGACTGATGGTTTGTGCTTCAAGCGAGGTGTCGTGTTCAGGGCAGCGCGGAATACCGGTGCGGGCAAATAATAAACGCAGGTAATCGTAAATCTCGGTAATCGTGCCCACGGTGGAGCGCGGGTTGTGCGAAGTAGACTTCTGTTCGATGGAAATAGCGGGGGAGAGGCCTTCAATATGATCCACATCGGGTTTTTCCATCACCGATAAAAATTGACGAGCATACGCCGACAGCGACTCTACATAGCGGCGCTGACCCTCGGCATAAATAGTGTCAAAAGCTAATGATGACTTGCCTGAGCCGGATAAACCGGTGATAACGATCAGCTTGTCCCTAGGAAGGTCTAAGTCGATCCCTTTTAAATTGTGCGTTCGTGCACCGCGAATTTTAATGCTAGCCATCTCTACTCTAATGTTTACCGCCAAACCTGTTAATATACCCCTCTTTTTACACACTGGGCAAAGTAATTATGGCTGATTCATTAAGCCAAGTATCAACCATGAGCCGACAAGAAAAGCGGGCCAGTATTGGGCTGGCGGGTATTTTCTCGATGCGCATGCTTGGGCTCTTTATGATTTTGCCGGTGATGTCTCTATATGCGGAAGAATTAATCGGCGTGACCCCGTTATTATTGGGTTTGGCGATCAGCGTTTATGGGCTGACTCAGGCCTTATTACAGATTCCGTTTGGTCTACTGTCGGATCGTTTCGGTCGTAAAAGAATTATCACCATCGGTTTATTATTGTTTGTCTCTGGCAGCATCGTGGCGGCCATGTCGACGACCATTTATGGGGTTATTCTGGGCCGGGCCCTACAGGGGAGTGGTGCGGTTGCCGCTGCCGTTATGGCCTTGGCCGCTGATTTAACCCTAGAACAAAACCGTACTAAAATTATGGCGACGATTGGTATCAGTATTGGTATCTCCTTTGGCGTTGCGATGGTGCTGGGGCCGTTGCTCGCTTCGTTTGCTGGTTTATCGGGAATCTTCTGGTTTACCGCCGTGTTGGCCTTTGGCGCGATTGTTATTTTGCATAAGGTGGTGCCGGACGCTAGTAAACTCACCATCCATAAAGATGCCGAGCCGATCCCTGCATTAATGGCGAAGGTATTGAAAGATGGCCAGTTGTTACGTTTGGATTTTGGCATCTTTTGTTTACACCTAGTGATGACGGCTATGTTCGTGGTACTGCCTTTATTGTTACGGGGTAAGCTCGGTTTGGCGGCGGAGGATCACTGGATGGTATATTTGCCGGTGTTGGCCTTGTCGGTTGTTGTGATGGTGCCCTTTGTGATTGTGGCTGAAAAAAAGCGCAAGATGAAATTGGTTTTTGTCAGTGCGGTGGGCGTTTTATCGTTAGCCAGTTTTGCTTTATACCTGTTCAGTGAGAGTCTATGGGGGATGGTCGCGACTCTGTTTGTTTTTTTTACCGCGTTTAATTTATTAGAAGCCACCCTGCCATCGCTTATTTCAAAAATAGCCTTCGCTGGCGGTAAAGGCACCGCGATGGGGGTGTATTCAAGTTCGCAATTTTTTGGTGCTTTTTGCGGTGGGCTGCTGGGTGGTTTTATATGGGACAGTTACGGTTTAAGTAGCGTGTTTCTGATGTGTGGCGGGGTCTTGTTTATTTGGTTCTTAGTGGCTTTTGGGATGAAGTCACCGGGCCATATGACCAGTTTATTGAAGCATCTTGAATTGCAAACAGCCGAGCAGGCAAAACAAATAACTGCTAAGCTACTCGCTATAAAAGGCGTGTTAGACGTGGGTATTTCCGTTGATGATTCAACCGCTTATCTGAAAGTTGATAACGACTTATTAGACGAAGAAGCATTGGATGCTATATTTTTAAATTTACAATCCTGCCCTGAAGGGCAAGAATAACTGGAGCACGAAATGGCAAGTAGAGGCGTTAATAAAGTAATCTTGGTGGGTAACCTAGGTAAGGATCCAGAAATTCGTTATATGCCAAGCGGCGGTGCGGTTGCAAACGTGACGGTGGCAACGTCAGAAACTTGGAAAGACAAAAATTCTGGCGAGCAAAAAGAGCAAACAGAATGGCACCGCGTGGTGTTTTTCAACCGTTTGGCCGAAATTGTTGGTGAGTACTTGAAAAAAGGCTCAAAAATTTACGTAGAAGGTTCATTACAAACACGTAAATGGCAAGACCAAAGCGGGCAAGATCGTTACACCACAGAAATCAAAGCCAGCACCATGCAAATGTTGGATAGTCGAGGTGGTGGTTCAGCTGAATTTGCACCGGCTCCACAAAGCAGAGGTCGCAGTGATAACTTCTCATCGGCACCGGCGCAACCGACTGCACCGATGGATGATTTTGATGATGACATCCCGTTTTAGGAGCTACTTAATACTTTTATGTAATGAATATATAAGAAGGCCTCATTAGTGAGGCCTTCTTACTTTCTGCTAGTAGAAAGGCTATATATATTGTCGTACCGCCGCCATCAACTCGTCCATTTGGATCGGTTTGGTTAGGTACACATCAAACAAATCTTTGCTGGATTCTATATCGTGTTTCATCGCGGATGCAGAAAAGGCCAGAATGGGTTTGTTTTTGTAGATGTCGGTTTGCCGGAGTTTTTCAGTGAGTTCTTTGCCGCTCATCCCCGGAAGGTTTATATCCATCAGGATGAGATCGATATCGTGTTGCATGGCGTAGTCCCAGCCCAGCTCGGCTGACTCAACGATGTCTAGTTGGTATTCTTCGTGTAGCTCAAAAACGCCTTCTATATAGAGCTGATTGACCACATTGTCTTCAATATAAAGGACCTTTTTTTGTGGCGAACCCGAGTCCACCGAGTCCACCGAGTCCACCGAGTCCACCGAGTCCACCGAGTCCACCGAGTCCACCGAGTCCACCGAGTCCACCGAGTCCACCGAGTCCACCGAGTTGGTGGTGGGGAGGTTCAGCCAAAAATTAGAGCCAATGTTTTCGGTACTATCAAAGCCGATGCTGCCGCCCATCATTTCAACTAAGTTTTTTGTCACCACTAGGCCAATGCCGCTGCCTTCGATCTGCGAGTTTGCTTGATTTAAACGATTGAATGCCGCGAAGACGTATTTTTTATCGCGTTCCGAGATACCAATGCCGGTATCACTCACGGTGATATGCAGTTGTTTGTCTTCGCTCGCTTGCCAGTCAAGGGTTACCTGACCACCGTTTTTATTATATTTAATGGCATTACTCACCAGGTTGATGATCACCTGTTTGAGCTTCGTGTAATCGGCGAGGATGAGGCAATCGCTATCGGCTTTCAGTTGGATGCTGACGTTGGCTTCGTTGGCAAGGGGCTTGAGTAAGTTGATGACGTCGTGGCAGATACCGCTGATATCTACCGGCTCTAAGGATAGTATTAACTTTCCCGATTCAATGGTGGCCAATTCGAGTACATTATTAATCAGTTTTAGCAGGTGGTGACCACTGGATAAAATATAATCAAGACTCTCGCGTTGGTTGTCGCTTAAAGGCTCGTCTTCATCGGCTGCTAATAACTGGGCAAAACCCAAAATGGAGTTCATGGGGGTTCTTAACTCATGGCTCATGGAGGAGAGAAATTCTGACTTGGCTTGGTTGGCCTTGATCGCTTCGTGGGTGATGCGTTGGTTGTCCTCGGCGAGTTTCTTTTCGACTGAAATATCACGCCAAACAACGTGTAATAAGGGATGGGGGGCAGTATTTAGCCGTGTGATCAAGACATCACACCAAAAGGTAGAGCCATCGGGTACGCTGCGAACCTTGTTGAATGGCTAGTCCGATTATTTTATCGGCTTTTCCTTGTGATGATTGCCCGTCGGGTTGGTAGGTCGGGGAGAAGTCAAGAATATGTTTGGGTCTTTCTATGGTTGATTGGTAACCCATCATTTCGGCTAGCTTGGCATTGAAATTTAGAAAGCGTGCCGTAACCTGATTTATCAAATAACAGCTCAAAGTATGATTTTTCTTGTTCTGCCTTCTGCAGATTATTGGCGAGTTGTTGATTCGCGTATTGTAGTTTTGTTTCAAGTTTTTTGATGTGGCTGATATCGGTACGTATGGCGATATATTGTTCGGCTTCTCCAGCAGTATTTATTAAGGGGGCGATGGTTGACTTAACCCAGTACAGCGAACCGTCTTTGGCTTTGTTTTGGATGTCGCCGTGCCAGACCTGGCCATTGGAGATGGTGTCCCACAGCTTGATAAAAAACTCAGCTGAGTGATAGTGTGACTTTAATAATCGATGATTAGCGCCGATGAGTTCTTCTTTCGAGTATTGACTGATGGATTCAAACTTGTCATTCGCGTAGGTGATATTGCCTTCTGCATCGGTGATACTGACGATAGCGTGTTCGTTCAAGGCGATTTGTTGCGCCGATAACCATTGTTGCTGCTTGATAATCTTATCCTGAGCCGCTTGTTGCTCACTGAGGTCGCGAACAAGAATATTAAACTCATGGTGATCGTGGAACTTGAGCAGAATAATGGTGGCTTCTACTGGAAATATACTGCCATCACGGCGTTGCAGCTCAAGCTTCAGCCGTTTAAACCCCGGTGGGTTTGCCTTAGCCAGTAAGCTCGGTAATGCTTGGCTATATAACTCACGTGTACTGGGTGGAATAATCGGTTCGTACAGACTCTTGCCAATCACCTCTTCGCTACGGAATTGAAACATCTGCTCTGCTTGCCCAGCCCAGCGAGTGATTCGTTCGTTAGCGTCGACTCGAATTAGCGCGTCGGGTGAATGCTCGCTGAACGATGAGATGCGGTCGTTATCATATTGAGCTTGTAATGAGGCTTTTATGGTTTGTTTTTTTTGCCGGATATAAAGGTATAGAAAATTGACTGCCAATAGCAGTAAGGCGGCCGCAATGATGCCCATCAAATTGTCAGGGATTGTCAAAAGTTGATCGTCCATCACGTAGCAGACCTCGTTATTTTATTGGAGATGTTAGGGGGAGGGATGAAAACCCTTAGCTGTTTATGGTTTCTAAAATATAGCAGGATTAACCGACCTTGCTGAGCGAATATGAACTAAGCTTGGATGAGGCATAAGGTGTGAGTTAATCGGGTGGGTGATCAATAGGTGGTTATATGAGGAGCTTAGGGCAAGAAATTTTACAGGCGAATATTTTAATCGTTGATGATCAGCCGGTTAATGTGCGTCTATTAGAAAAGATATTGAAGCAGGCGGGTTATCAAAATATATACAGTACGATGGATTCTAGAGAGGCGCTGCCGATGTTTCAGCAGCACGATATCGATGTGTTGTTATTAGATATTCGGATGCCGCATTTAGATGGGTTTCAAGTGATGTCCTTATTGCAGCAGCATGTCACAGAGGATTATTTGCCTATTTTAGTGTTAACCGCCGAACTCACCCCAGAAACGAGGTCGCAGGCCTTGAGTGGAGGTGCAAAAGACTTTTTGGCAAAACCCTTCGACCGTTTAGAGGCCTTGCAGCGGATCCATAATATCCTCGAAGTGCGTTTATTACATAAAAAAATTAAGCAGCAAAATATCCTATTAGAGGAAAAGGTCAAACAACGAACCCAGCAGCTAGAAGAAAGCCGCCATGATGTGATTCAGCGTTTGGGTTTGGCGGCCGAGTATAAAGATAATGAAACCGGCAACCACGTACTGAGAATGAGTAAGTTTTCTCAATTATTAGCGAGGGCGGCGGGGCTGAGCGAAGAGCAGGCCGAGCTTATTTTAAATGCGGCACCGATGCACGATGTCGGCAAAATTGGTATTCCCGATAGGGTGTTATTGAAGCCGGGTAAATTAGATGCCGATGAGTGGATCATTATGCAGTCACACGTGAACATTGGTGCGGAAATTTTATCTGGCGGTGGTTCCGAGCTGATGAAAATGGCGCAGAGTATCGCGCTGACTCACCATGAAAAATGGGATGGCAGTGGCTACCCAGCAGGCCTGTCGGCAGAGGATATTCCCATTGAGGGGCGAATTTGCGCGCTCTGTGATGTGTTCGATGCCTTGACCTCGGAACGGCCTTATAAGGAGGCTTGGCCGATCGAGAAGGCGATGGCGTTTATTCACGAAGAAAAGGGTAAACACTTCGAGCCTCGTTTGGTAGATGCGTTTGACAGCGTTTTGGATGAGGTGCTGCTATTTCGCGAGCAACACATTGACACGTTCAGCAGTTAAAGTTTCTGACTGAGGGGTATCGAGTCGGTGATTCGTCAAACAAATTAAAGATAATCGCCCGTTATTTTGAACCTAGGATGACAGCTCTATATAATTCATCGGAGATGAGCGCAAATAAGGGGGACCTCATGCCTGTTTGCCTCGCCATATTAACTAAATATATTGAGAGTTATGTCGAATTTAAATACTACCCCGCCTGATTGGTTAAGCCCTGAAGAGTATCAGATGATTGTCGCTCCATCGTTGAAAGTAGCGGCGGAACTTGCGGCGAGTCGCGGTGATCCAAAATTATTCCAAGATATGGCGTGTATGCTCTGCTTAATCCATATGGTGAGTCGCTTAAAGAATTATTATGTTGATGAGTGGGCGGTGATGAGTGCGATGTCGAGTGAAACGTCATTACAAAGCGCCCCAGAGGCAGCGTGTATGATGGTTTTAACCGAGGGCAGTGTCGACAAGGAAGAGCTTGGGCCGATGATTTCATCGTTAAATAGGGCTTATGCCTTGGTGATTGACGCGGGTGTCAGCGAAACCAGCGATAAGGATATTCAACGCGCTTGGGCGGCGATGAAAACGAATGAACAGGAACAGTTTATGGCCTTATTGGAGCAGTCGGCGAAGAAGTTTGTGATTGCCTTAGATGGATGGGAAAAAACGAGGAATGCTTAAGGAATTCGCCGGCCTATTGGCCGGTGTTTTATTGGTGGGTTGCGCAACGACGGTGCCGAGTAATCAGGCTAATATCTGCGATATTTTTTATGAAAAAGAGGCGTGGTATAAACAAACGCTGAAGTCACAAAATAAGTGGGGAACGCCGATTGCGGTGCAAATGGCGATTATCCATCAAGAGTCACACTTTCAAGCAGATGTACGCCCCCCACGCGATTGGTTTTTAGGCTTGTTTCCCCTGCCACGGAGTTCTTCCGCATACGGTTATGGGCAAGCGCAAGATTCAACTTGGGACTGGTATATGAAATCAACCGGTCATGGCGGTGCCGACCGCGATGATTTTGCCGATGTGGTCGATTTTATTGGTTGGTATACGAATGTGAGTCAGCGTAAACTGAAGGTCTCTAAGTGGGATGCTGAGAAACAATACTTGGCTTACCACGAAGGGCATGGCGGTTATAGTCGGGGAACTTATTTGGCTAAACCTTGGTTGCAACGAGTGGCAAAAAGAGTGGCAAAACAAGCCCGGCGTTACTCGGCGCAGCTAAAGTCTTGTGAGTCGAGTTTGGCATCTGGCTGGTCGTTATGGCCATTTTAGCGATGCTGAAGGAACGTTGGAGAATAGAGTGAAGGATCATTAATGACAGCGTTTTTTTCGCTAAAAAATATCAAAAGGGTCGGCTGTGGCTACTTATTCGTTTTAACGCTTTGGCCGATGCTATCGTTCGCCGATGAGGTTCAGCCATTTCCACGGCCAGCGACACTGCAGGCCGACGTTCGTTTTTGGACAAGAATCTATAGTGAAGTAACCACCCATGAAGGTCTGTTGCACGACAATCAGCAGCTCAATATTATTTACGCACGGTTGTCTTTTAGCCCCGGTAGTTCACACCGAGCGAGGCAACAGAGCATCAAAAAAAAGAAAGCGTATTATAAAAAGATACTGCTAGACCTCGCGACTAAGCCGCATATTCGGCTCACGGGTCGACAGCATAAAAGGGTGAAGGCGATGTGGCCAAAGGAGACCCGTCGTGAGGAGTTTAAAGCCGCGGCAACGCGTTTACGCTTTCAATTAGGCCAAGCCGACCGCTTTAAGCAGGGTTTGGTACGCTCGGGTCGATGGTTACCGTTTATCAAACAAGAGTTTAGTGCCTTGGATATCCCGCTGGAGTTGGCTTCATTACCGCATGTGGAATCGTCATTTCGTTCAGACGCCAAGTCACACGCGGGGGCGGCCGGTTTGTGGCAGTTTACCCGCTCAACCGGACGACGTTATATGCGTATTGATCAGGTGTTGGATGAACGCCTGGACCCCTTTTTAGCCACCCGAGCAGCGGGGTTGTTGTTAAAAAATAACCACCAGATTACCGGTACTTGGCCGCTGGCCTTAACCGCTTATAATCATGGCGCAGGAGGTATGCGGCGAGCCATTAAGGCCACTGGCGGTACCGATATATCGAAGATTGTTCGTGAGTATAAGGGGCGTACATTTGGTTTTGCTTCACGAAATTTTTATAATGCCTTTTTAGCTGCGCGGGATATCGATGAGCAGCCGGCGAAGTACTTTGGTGAAGTGGTACGTGAGCCCGCGATGCAAATTCAAGAAATTGAGTTGTCTAGTTATTACACGGTGAAAGGCTTGCTCACGGCGTTTGGGGTTAAAAATAATATTTTTAAATCATTGAACCCAGCCTTGCAGCCAACGATCTGGTCAAACCATAAATACGTGCCGAAGGGGTATCGTTTACGGGTGCCAGTCGGCGATTTAGCGGCTAGTAGTAACGATTTAATGGCGAGTATTCCGAGTAATGAAAGAGGGCGCAGACAAAAAGCTGACTTTTCATATCGGGTAAAACGCGGTGATACCCTGTCTAAAATAGCGCAGCGATTTAAGCTCAGTAGTCGTCAATTAGCCGCGCTGAATAACTTGAAAGACCGGCATAAAATTCGGGTCGGGCAAGTGTTGCGACTGCCACATGCGGCGAGCCAGCCAAAGCGTATTTATCAGGTTCGACGAGGCGATAACTTATCGCTTATCGCGCGTAAAGTGGGG
>MAAB01042815.1_pt1 | contig 18086 bp, 14 predicted proteins | sample 1115991 | NCBI WGS metagenome assembly MAAB01 (sample SAMN04961124, study PRJNA320927) | seawater metagenome | isolation source: sample BD02T18 sea water enriched with oil for 18 days | place: USA:Gulf of Mexico | collected 2013-07-27
GTTTTGGTACTGAGGGATCGCAACCGATGCCAAGATACCGATGATTGCTACAACAATCATTAATTCAATTAGTGTAAAACCTTTTTGGTTTTGCATAGTAGACCGCTCCACGTGGGTTAAAAATTAGTTTTTTGTGGCAGCTTTAAGCTGCTCTAGTTTAAGCTTTCGCTTGTTATCAATTTACACATTGTTCATTGCAGAACCTGTGCCAACTGTTGAAGCGTAGTATTCATTATTATTTGGCCAAAAGGAAGGCTCACAAGTCTCAAAACCCTATGACTTTGGGGGGATATTTGTGTGCTGGTTCACGCTTGTTTATTTTTTGTTCTTTTGGTGGTCATTTAGGGTGACACTTTACGTCACTTACTGACTTACTTTGGGCTAACAAGAGCGTGTTTACTTAGGTGGAAGATTATTGGGCGAGCGCTTAAAAAATTTAGATTTATAGATTATGTCCGCTTAATAAGTCATAGCCGGACATAACATTGGGTAAATTTAATATTTGGGAGGGAGTTAAAGCATGCGCATGGATAAGTCCACGGCTTTAATATCCTTAGTAAGTGCACCAATAGAAATGTAATCCACCCCAGTCTCACTAATCTTAACCAGGGTCTCGTCGGTGATGCCACCAGATGCTTCTAGTTTAGCTTTCCCTGCTACATGGTCTACTGCCTCTTTAGTTTCTTCAATACTAAAGTTATCCAGCATAATAATGTCAGCACCAGCGTCCAGTGCTTGGTTTAACTCATCAAACGACTCCACTTCTACTTCTACTGGTTTACCTGGCGCTATTTCATGAGCCTGTGTGATTACCTTTTTAATGCCACCACAGGCATTAATATGGTTCTCTTTAATTAAAAACGCATCAAACAGTCCAATTCTATGGTTGTGACAGCCACCTTGAGTCACCGCATATTTTAATGCGCTGCGAAGCCCGGGTAATGTCTTGCGAGTATCCAGTAATTTTACATTTGTATGGGCTACTTGTTGGCTATATTCAAAACACTTAGTCGCGACACCGCTTAACGTTTGTAAAAAATTTAGGGCGGCACGTTCACCGGTTAATAAGCTGCGAGATGGGCCGCTCAGTTCAAATAAGGTTTGATTAGGGCTTACTTGGTCGCCATCTTTAACCTGCCAGGTCACCTCAACACGTGCATCCACCTGTTTAAAGACTTCATTTACCCAAGCTACGCCGGCAATAACAGCCGTATCGCGGCAAATAATACGAGCTAGGCTATGATTGTTGGCGGGGATAAGTTGGGCGGTAATGTCGCCACTACCAATGTCTTCTTTTAAAGCCCAAGCCACGGTATTTTGAATGTCTTGGGTTAGGTCGTTTAGTGTTAGGTTCATCGCTGTTACTGCTTTACTTATTCTACTTTGAATTAAGGCGCCGTAGGGCGTGATGTATCAAGGGATATTACCTTGAATGGGCCACTCTTGCACTTCTAGGCGCACATTTGACTGTGCTAGGCGGGTCAAGGTTGCCAATCGGCTTACTTTCATTGATGCTTAGGCTTATTTTAAGAAAAAAGTCATAAACGTGAAAATAGCCAACCACATTATTACCAGTGCTAAATGGTGCCCAACGGACAACTTTAACGAGCGCCCATCGGTGGATGTTAATATGGTGGTGGTGCATAACATTAGTTTGCCACCAGGCCAGTTTAGCGGCTCTTATATAGAAGATTTCTTTTGTAATAAACTTGATTGCAGTATTCACCCATATTTCGAAACCATCAAAGACTTAAAGGTAAGTGCTCACTTACTAATACGCCGTGACGGTCAGGTGGTGCAGTTTGTGCCGTTTAATAAACGGGCCTGGCACGCAGGGCGCAGCGAGTTTAAGGGTGAAATTGAGTGTAATGACTTCTCAATTGGTATTGAGATGGAAGGCAGTGATCATATTAATTTTGAGCATTGTCAGTACGACACGTTAGCAAAGGTTACATCGTTACTTATGTATGCTTATCCGGACATTTCTATGGAGCGGTTAGTGGGCCATAATGAAATTGCACCGGGGCGAAAAACCGATCCAGGGGTCAGTTTTAACTGGTCAAAATATAAAGCGTTAATTGAAGGGTAAGCGTGTAATGAAATTTATAGTTCTTCTTTTTACTGTTCTGTTGCAAAAGCAAACCCGCCAACAAGGCTATGAGCGCAATAACCAGTGGTTTAATCGCCTATTAACACCATTTGATGTGCAAAATATGGCCTTTAAAGGTCAGTTGGGTGTATATGCTTTAGTGGTGTTGTTACCGTGTTTGTTATTGGCATTGTTCATGTCCAGCCTGTCTGGGCTTATTGGTGGTACCTTGCTCTTGCTGATTCAGGTGCTGGTACTCTTGTATGTATTAGGGCGCGATGATTTTAGTCTGCGCTTTGAGTCATATAAAGAGTGCTGGAATAAAGAGGATTATGAAGGCGCGTTTTGTTGTGCTCAAAGTTTTTTAAATTTACAGGATCAGGTGGAGTGCCAAAGCCCGTTTGAACTGCACCAAACGGTACGTCAGGCCATCATTTACGCGTGGTTTGTGCGTTTTTTTATCTTTGTATTTTGGTTCTTATTGTTGGGGGTAGCGGGCGCGTTGGTTTGCCTGTTGAGTATTTGGTTTTATCGCCAATTCAAGTTGCCTTGGGTTAAGAGCTTATTAGGGGCTGTAGAGTGGTTACCCTCCCGATTACTAGCCGTTAGCATGGCCTTAGCCGGTGATTTTGTGGATAGTTTTCCGCTAGCACTGAAGTTTATCAGCGACTTTTACAGTGATAGTCGTACTGTATTGGTACAAACGGCAGTGGTCGGTGACACAGTAGATGAAGCAGGCTTTGATTGTGAAACGGCACAGCAGGCGTTAATGGATACTAATCAACTGATGTTTCGCTGCGCCGTTTTATGGTTGTTAATCGTAGCCTGTTTAACGGTGTTTGCGGGTTTTTGAGGGTAGATCGGGCAGGGGCTGTCCTCGTACGAGGCCACCCCGTGGGCGATCTTTTAAAGGCTATTGCTGATTACATTACCCAAAATTTAAATGTTTTTAGCCAGATAAGCGGCGCCCCGTACGCCGCTGGAATCTCCAAAGGTATTCTTGACAAGCTTAGTATTCACCTCATCACTGAATACGTATTTACCCCAGCGCTTCGGTATCTCTTCGTACAAACTGTCTATATTAGAAAGCCCTCCCCCTAATACAATAACCTCTGGGTCTAATACGTTAACGACGCTGGCAAGGCTTTTGGCTAGGCGCTCAAGGTACATCTCATAGGCTTGTTGTGCCTTGGGTTGAGTGTGTATTTGTTCGAAAACCTGTCGACTGTTAAGTGTCAGGCCAAATTGAAGGTCATTTTGTTTGGCCATGCCGGGCCCTGATAAAAAGGTCTCAATGCAGCCCAATTTACCGCAATAACAGGTTTGCAGGGGTAAATCGTCTTCACTCTGCCAGGGCAAAGGGTTGTGGCCCCATTCTCCGCATATGGCGTTGGCACCCACAAGTAATTGGTGGTTAATGACCACACCGCCACCCACTCCAGTGCCTAATATAACGGCAAATACATGACTAAAACCTTTGCCTGCGCCCCCTTTAGCCTCACTTAATGCAAAGCAGTTGGCGTCGTTTTCTAGGGTTATAGGGCGTTTAAGTTGCAGGTGTAAGTCCGATTTAAAATCGCGCCCTATTAAGCAGGTGGTATTGGCATTTTTAATGAGGCCTGTTTTTAGGCTAATGGCGCCGGGAAGGCCAATCCCTATGGGTAAGTTAGATTGACCCATGGCTTTTTCGCACGTCCCGACCAACTCTTCAATGGTATGAATGATCTGCTGGTATTGCTTGTGTTGGTTGGTGTTGTGTGGAGTGGCGGTGCGTTTACGGAAGTGCTCGTGCCCCAGTTCATCAAGGGCAATGATTTCAATTTTGGTGCCCCCAAGGTCAATGCCTAGAAAGAATTTTGGCGCTGGTGGTGTGGAGAGTGTAGCCATGCATGATCACTTGTTTAAACTGCTTGTGCTGCATCATAGCTTTCAAACATTTTCTTTGCACTGTCATCTACTTCTAGCAATTTAAAGCCGGTGCCAAATTGAGTGGTGTTTATCTTGTCGCACCACATGCTTTGGGCTTGAATAGCGCCACTGCGTTTGTGGCCACTATTGCCGGGTAAATCTATTATGGTGAATCTAAAGACCGAGCCAACAGCGATAGCTTGGTAGCTGGCAATCATAATGCCGGTTTGAGAGTAGTCGGCCATAATGCCTATGCTGGTATGTTGTTCATCAAAAATACTCACGGTGCAATGCAGCGCTTTACGTAAAAACTGCCTGTGATCTTCCATGTTGCTGGCTCCAACTGGCTATTCTCTATAATATTAGCCGCTTCAAATCCTTTGACCAGTCCTGGCGACAATCCGTGACAAAAATACCTGCTGACAAGCTTAACGTTACCCCTTCTGTGCAATTAATACTGGGCGGCGCCCGTTCCGGGAAAAGCGCTTATGCCGAGCGCATGGCGAGCGAGAGCGGTGTAAAGGTTGTGTATATTGCAACCGCCCAGGCCTTTGATGATGAAATGCGTGCGCGCATTCAACAGCATCAAGCTGATCGCCCCAATCACTGGCAAAGCATAGAGGTGACGTGCGATTTACCTCAAGCCATACTGGCTCACAGTACAGCAGGCAATGTACTGCTAGTGGATTGCCTCACGTTATGGCTAATGAGTGTGATGCACGAAGGCAAAAATATTCATCAAAGTGTGAGTGAATTATTGGCGGCGCTTTCCCAAGCCAAGGGGCGGGTGTTATTGGTCTCCAATGAAATTACGATGGGGGTGGTGCCCATGGGTAAAGAGAATCGTTTATATGTTGATGAGTTGGGTCGCTTGCATCAGCGAATAGCGCAGTTGGCCAATGACGTTACCTTAATGGTGGCCGGTATTCCTATGGCTGTAAAAAGCAGTTAACTCAGCAAAAAAGTATTCTTGTAAATAATGTAAATTTTAAAATATTGAAGTGTTAAGAATTTAAAGGCGTGAATATGAATTGGTATGAAAGTAATGCTTTAAACGTAAAACAAGATGTTATGGATGCTGCTGTAGCGCATCAGCTAACACTGACGAAACCTCCGGGTGCCCTAGGTGCTTTGGAAGAGGTAGCGGTTAAATTGGCTGGCATGCAAGGGGTTGTTAATCCGCAACTTAACCGTATAAATATCAGCATTTTTGCAAGCGATCATGGCATTGCCAAACAAGGCGTGTCGGCTTTTCCACAGGCGGTGACCACTGAAATGGTGAAAAACTTTGCTACCGGCGGTGCCGCTATTTCGGTGTTAGCTCGTCAGTTAAAGGCGCAATTTGAAGTGGTTAATTTAGGGACCATATTTGAGGTGGATAAACACCCACAAATAGTTGATGCGCGCATTGCCGCAGGCACCCAAGATTTTTCATCTGTATCTGCTATGGATGATGCCCAATTGCAACTTGCCTTACAGCAAGGCCGTGAGGCAGCGCAGCGTGCCCAAGACAATAAGAGTCAGTTATTTATTGGTGGTGAAATGGGCATAGGCAATACCAGTTCGGCTTCTGCCTTAGCGGCTGCTCAATTAAAATTACCGGTCGCCACGTTAGTGGGAATGGGTACCGGTATTAGTGAGGCCCAGTTGCCGTTAAAAATTAAACTGATTGAAAAAGCCTTAACACTGCATGTATCAAGCGATCCGGTAGAGCAATTAAAATCTCTAGGGGGATTTGAAATAGCAGGCTTAGTGGGGGCGTATATAAAATGTGCTCAGTTAGGTGTGCCTGTGCTGGTGGATGGTTTTATTAGTTCGGTGGCCGCGTTAATGGCGGTGTCTATGAACGCAAGTATTGCTCCTTGGTTGCTGTTTAGTCATGAAAGTAGTGAGCCTGGTCATCAACGGGTATTGGCGGCATTAAATGCTAAGCCGTTACTTAATATTGGCATGCGCTTAGGGGAGGGCAGCGGTGCGGCAATCGTCGTGAGTTTAATGCAAAGCGCGGTAGCATTGCACAATGAAATGGCAACCTTCTCACAAGCCGGTGTAAGTGAAAAAGAGGTTTAGCGGATGGAATTTAAAACCCTAGATTTATTACGCCACGGTGAACCTGAAGGTGGAAATGTATTTCGTGGCATAACAGACCACCCTTTGACAGAGCTTGGTTGGTCTCAATTATTGGCGGCTACAAAAAATGACGCAGAGGAAAAACAGTGGGATGTGATTATCACTAGCCCCTTGTCTCGCTGTTATGAGTTTTCCAAAGAGTTGGCTGAAAAACTGGCAGTGCCTTTAGTGGTGAGCGATGACTTAAAAGAGTTTAATTTTGGGGTGTGGGAAAATCAAGATATGGCCACTGTTTTTAAAGACGACTTTGAGCGTATTAAAGGCATGTGGGATGATCCGATGAATTTTGCCGCGCCCGAGGGTGAAAAAATATTGGATTTTGAGGCGCGAGTATTAAAGGCGTGGTTTGGATGTTTAAATCGTCCGGAAAAAAAACAGCTAATAGTGTGTCATGGCGGAGTTATTCGAATATTACTAAAAGAAGCGTTAGGTTTACCTTTTAATAATATAAATCGCTTAGATATCCCTTTTGCATGCCGCTCTCGGGTACGCGTTAATTTACACGAACCATTTCAATATATGTTGCAGGCGCACGGTTAAAGTATGTGTAACCAAAATCATTGTATTAATAAGCTCATGAGTCGTTGTGCATTTTATGTTCTGTTGTTAATGGGCGTAAGTCTGAATGGTGTATTTGCACAGGACTTAGCGATTAATGATTCGCAAAAAACTTATCGCATCGTAACGTTAGCGCCGCATATAACTGAATTATTTTTTGAAGTCGGAGCTGGCAGTTATGTGGTGGGTACGGTGGATTATGCAAACTATCCTGAAGCCGCTAAAAAAATAGAGCGAGTGGGTGGTTATAATAGTGTCTCCATTGAACGCATTATTGCTTTGCAGCCTGATTTTATTGTGGCGATACCCGGTTCGGCCATGGGCCCACAAATAGAAAAGCTACAAAAACTAGGCTTGGATGTTCGCTTTAGTGACCCGCAAAATGCGAAGGATGTGGCCGAACAACTGGTGCGTATTGGTGGTTGGGTGCAAAAGCAAGAGTTAGCACAGGCTAGGGCGGACAAATTTTTAGCTGATTGGCAGGCATTAAAAGTTAAATATCAGGTAAAAGGCACTCAAGCTAAACCCGCTGTATTTTTTCAGGCTTGGTTAAAGCCCCTTATGACACTTAATAAAGACAATCTTATTAATGAGGTTATAGAGCTGTGTGGTGGCCTAAATCTGTATGCCGACTTGCCCATGCCGGTGCCTCATGTCTCCATAGAATCCGTGATTACACGTGCCCCTGAGGTGATTGTTTATTCAGGGCCAGAGCCCAGTGTAGAAGCGCAGCAATATTGGCAGTTGTGGCCCAGTATCCCGGCAGTTGTAAATAAGCGTGTCTATTGGGTGCATGCTGACGACCTTGCGCGACCGGTGCCTAATATTTTAAAGGGGGCAAAAGCCATGTGTGCTCATATTCATGGCGAAAGCCAGTAATGAGGTTATTACTTCTAAAAAGTAAATAAACCTCAATACCCTATTGGGTTAATTGAGGTTGTTATGAGTTCACAGGCCTCTTTTCTGGGGTTTGTTCCTGCTTTTCTCCTGTCTTGTTGGGGCCTTTTACTGCAGGCCTTTTCTTTCAAAATCCGCACATAATTTCTTCCAGTGGAGGTTTTTTGCTTGTAATGTTTTTGTAGTTTTTCTACATTTCAGTGTTTTACCCCCTTATTTGAAATCGAAACTCGTTCTTTTGAGTTATCCGATCTCGCTTTTTGTATGAAATAAACCTACATAATTAGTGTTTCATGGTCTTTTAGGCTGTTTTGTCGTCAATATTAGGCACTTTTACTTTCTTGTAGTAAAACTACAGAATGACGCATTCTGCCTTGTATTGAACCTATAAGGTCAATACACTCCACTTGTCTATACTTTTACATATATTTTAATTTAAATTTTTTTGGCAAGGATATTTGATGGAATCGTTTGATCAGGATCCAGATACAACTGAAACCCAAGAATGGCTAGACTCCATTGACAGTGTTATTCGTGAAGGTGGCATTGATAGGGCTCGATTTTTATTAAAGAGTTTGGCTGAGCGCGCCACCCGTAATGGCTTGCCGCTGCCGTATTCCTATACCACCCCCTATCGCAACAGTATTCCCATAAGCGAAGAGGTGAAAATGCCCGGGGATTTGTTTTTAGAGCGACGCATTCGTTCACTTATTCGCTGGAATGCGTTGGCCATGGTATTGCGTGCCAACGAAACGGGCGATGATCTTGGGGGGCACATTTCGAGTTTCTCATCCAGTGCCACGTTATACGACGTGGGCTTTAACTACTTTTTCCGTGCGCCCAATAAAGACAGTGAAAAATGCCCACACGGGGATTTAATTTACTACCAAGGTCATATTTCCCCAGGTATTTATGCGCGTAGCTTCTTGGAAGGGCGTCTAGAGAAAAAACAGTTAGAAAACTTCCGTCGTGAAGTGGACGGTGAAGGTTTAAGTTCTTATCCACACCCACGCCTTATGCCTGATTACTGGCAGTTTCCCACGGTATCTATGGGTTTAGGGCCTTTGCAGGCAATATATCAGGCGCACTTTATGCGTTATATGTCAGCCCGTGATTTAACGCCAAGACTTGATCGAAAAGTCTGGGCCTTTTTAGGGGATGGTGAGTGTGACGAACCAGAAGCACTAGGGGCAATTTCGTTAGCGGGTCGTGAAAAACTTGAAAACCTTATTTTTGTGGTGAACTGTAATTTGCAGCGCCTTGATGGTCCGGTACGGGGTAACGGCAAGATTATTCAAGAGTTAGAAGGCACGTTTCGCGGTGCGGGCTGGAATGTTATTAAGGTGGTATGGGGCCGTCATTGGGATCCATTGTTTGCCAAAGACGACAAGGGCTTCATGCAAAAACGCATGGACGAAGTAGTGGATGGCGAATTCCAAAACTACAAAGCCAAGGGCGGCGCTTACACTAAAGAGCATTTCTTTGGTAAATACCCTGAGCTGCAAGAAATGATTTCCGGTATGAAAGATGAAGAAATTTTTAATCTAAATCGCGGCGGCCACGACCCGTATAAAGTGTATGCAGCGTATCGTGCGGCGGCGGGTCATAAGGGGCAGCCCACTGTGATTTTGGCCCATACCGTAAAAGGTTACGGTATGGGGGATGCAGCTGAAGGGCAAAACGATGCTCACTCGGTTAAAAAACTCGACATAGAAAGCTTAAAGAAATTCCGTGATCGTTTTGATATTCCCATTAGTGACAACGAGCTAAAAGACGTGCCTTATTATCGTCCACCGGCCGATAGCCCCGAGATGGTATATATGCGTAAAAGACGTGAAAGCCTGGGGGGATTTTTACCCGCTCGTACCGAAAACAAAGAAGTATTGGTGCCACCCAAGTTAGAAGCCTTTGCTGCACAGTTAAAAGGCAGTGGTGATAAATCTATCTCCAGCACGATGGCGTTTGTGCGTATTTTATCAACATTGATTAAAGACAAATCATTGGGTGACCGAGTGGTGCCCATTGTACCCGATGAGGCACGTACCTTTGGTATGGAGGGCCTGTTTCGTCAGCTAGGCATTTACAGTTCTGAAGGTCAGTTATACGAGCCCGTGGATTTTGGTCAGATGATGTATTACAAGGAAGATAAAAAAGGCCGCATCATGGAAGAGGGCATTAACGAAGCCGGTGCTTTTTCGGCTTGGCTTTCTGCGGCCACGGCCTACAGTACGTATGATAAACCCATGGTGCCGTTTTATATTTTTTACAGCATGTTTGGCTTTCAGCGAGTGGGAGATTTATCTTGGGCGGCTGGTGATTGTCAGGCACAAGGTTTCTTAATTGGCGCCACCGCTGGGCGAACCACGTTGAATGGTGAGGGCTTGCAGCACCAAGATGGTCACAGCCATATCCTCGCCAACACCATTCCAAATTGTGTGACGTATGATCCAACCTTTGGTTTTGAATTGGCGGTGATTATTCAGGATGGCTTAAGACGCATGTATGAAAACCACGAGCGTGTTTTTTATTATGTTACTGTCATGAATGAAAGTTACCAGCACCTTGCAATGCCAGAAGGCTGCGAAGAAGGCATTCGTAAGGGCTTGTATTTACTAAAGCCAGCTGAAGCTAAAAAACCTAAAGCAAATATGTCGGTTCAACTTATGGGCAGTGGCACTATTTTGAATGAAGTGCTGTACGCACAACAAATGCTGCATGATGACTTTGGTATTCATGCTCATGTATGGAGCGCGCCCAGTATTAATGAGCTTACCCGTGAAGGGCGTAAAGTAGAGCGTGAAAACTTGCTGACCCCAGGCAGTGCTAAAACGTCTTATGTTCATGACTGTTTTGCCAAAACCGATGGCCCAATCGTGTGTGCTACCGATTACATGAAGCAATATTCTGAGCAGTTAAGAGCTTACTTGCCCGTTGATAAAACGTTTGTAACGTTGGGGACTGATGGTTTTGGTCGAAGTGATAGCCGTGAAAAATTAAGGCGTTTCTTTGAAGTAGATAGAAACTTCATTGTGGTGGCGGCGCTGTCTGTATTAATTAAAGATGGCAAAATTAAGCAAGATGTTTTAGTGAAAGCGCTCAGCGATTACAACATTAGTAGCGACAAACTAGACCCACTATACAACTAAAAGGAAGGCCTGTGTCTCAAACTCAAATAGCCGTGCCTGACTTAGGTGGCATGGAAGAAGTCGAAGTAATTGAAATTTGCGTACAACCTGGCGATAGCGTCGGTGAAGAAGAGTCTTTGGTGGTGCTGGAAGGTGATAAAGCGTCTATGGAGGTGCCCTCTCCCACGGCAGGAGTAGTACATTCCCTGTTGGTAAAGGTGGGTGACAAAGTAAGTACGGATTCGCCTTTGGCGCTGATGGATGTTCAAGGACCTGCAGGCGTATCAGTCAGTGAATCAAAAGAGCCTGTTAAAACCAACCCTCAGCCATCCTTACAAAATACAACGGTGCAAGCTGCATCCACTGAACAGGCGGATGCTTCAACTGGAATATCCAGCACAATAGATGTGCGTGTACCTGATTTAGGCGGTCTTGATAGTGTAGAGATTATCGAATTAAGTGCTGCCATTGGCGATGAGCTGCAGGCCGAAGAGAGTTTAATGGTTTTGGAGTCGGACAAAGCCAGTATGGAAATTCCAGTGGAGCAAGCTGGCACGCTATTGTCTTTTACTGTGAAGCTAGGTGATAAGGTGAGCGAAGGGGATGTAATTGCCACAATGCGGGTGATGACAGAAAATGCACCTGCACACGTTGCAACTTCACAAAACACTCCTTCACAAAGTGCAGTGTCTTCAATCGGGGCTGCGCCTGCAGCAGGCAAGCCAGTAGCAGCAAAGTCAGTTTCTCAGTCGGTCCCTGTAAACTCCAGTGGTACCGTGCACACGGGACCGGCGGTGCGTAAGCTCGCGCGGGAAATGGGCATTGATTTAACTCAAGTGTCAGCAACAGGCCCGAAAAACCGCATTCTTAAAGAAGACTTGTTGGGTTTTGTTAAGCAAAAGGTCAATAGTGTTAATCAAGTAGTGGCAGCGCCTGCTGGCATTAAAGGCAGTGATGAAGATTTCTCGCGCTTTGGTGGTGTTTCAGAGCAGCCATTAAGTAAAATTAAACAAATAACCGCCAAAAATATGGTCGCCAGTTGGACTACCATTCCGCAGGTTACCCAGTTTGATGAAGCTGATATTACGGATCTAGAAATTTATCGTAAGGGAGAAATGCAAAGCCAATTACCAGAGGGGGTGAAAGTATCGCCTTTGGCGTTTATTTTAAAGGCGTGTGCTAAAGCGTTGCAAAAGTACCCGCAGTTTAATGCTTCGTTGGGCCCAAACGGTGACACTTTAATTTTAAAGAAGTTTTATAATCTATCGGTGGCGGTCGACACTCCAGATGGCTTGATGGTGCCGGTGATTAAACAAGCTCAAGCGAAAGGCGTAGTGGATTTAGCCCGTGAAAGCTCTGACTTGGCAAAGCTGGCCCGTGATAAAAAACTGCCCATGGATGCCATGATGGGGGCCAGTTTTACCATCTCTAGTTTGGGGGGGATTGGGGGCACGGCATTTACCCCAATTGTAAATGCGCCTCAGGTCGCTATTTTAGGAGTCAGTAAAGCGGCCTATAAACCGGTATGGAATGGCTCGAGTTTTGAGCCTAGATTAATGTTGCCGTTATGTGTGTCGTATGACCATAGGGTCATAGATGGTGCCCAAGCAGCCCTGTTTACGCGCTTTCTATGTCAGTTATTGAGTGATGTTCGTCACTTATTGTTATAGGACTAAAAAACTAGTCGTAAAGTGCTAATCATCTAGGCAAGTGATAAATAGAGTCTACACTTAGAATTAAGTTGTAGGCTCTGGATGTATCATATGTATGGATTGTTAGCCCCCGCCATTCTTCTTATGAATAGGCTGAGTTACGCCAAAAAATTTGGTGTAATCAGTATTACCTTTTTTGTTCCCTTATTGATTTTAAGCTTTGTTATTATTAATCAAACCTATCAGCACATTAATAAAACCAAACAGGCGCAAGCATCACTGCAAATCATTAACGATGTATTGGTTGTGGTGGATAAGGCCAGCCTGTATCGAGAATTGGCCTCAGCTGAGGTATTTTCTACCAATAAAGAATTGGACGATGTCACTATTTCAGCAGAAAGTGTTTTATATAGATCCCTTAATACCCTGATTTCTAATCATCGAACCAGTACCGTCGCTCAAGAAGCAATAAGCAAGCTTAAACAATGGAAAACCCGTATTGGCCGAAGTGGGGGGAATATTCAACCTACCATAAAGGATCAATATAAAAGTTATGGTGAAGTTGTTAATGAAATATTGTTTTTAGCCATGAAGACGTCACAGTTATCCGGTATTGCACAGGATACCGATCCAGATGTACAAATCTTGTTAAAATTACTGTTAGTAGACTACCCCTCATATAGTGCTCAAATTGGCTTAACCCACGCGGTGTCGGTAGGCGCGTTGGGGGCTAAGTTTATCTCAGCCAGTAGCTACGATAATCTAAATAACGCATATGATGCTATGGATTTAACCAGTAAAAAAATGAAGCAAAATCATGCTACATTAATAAAGGCTGGCTCAATTTTTTCTAAATCATTTTCATCTATCTTTAGTGAAATTGAAAAGAATATTGAGGATGTAAAAATAAAATTTGACGATGATATTATGTCAGCCATGACGTTGGAAATCAGTTGGCATCAGTTTAGTGATTTTTATATCAGTAAAACTCAGAATTTTAATCGCGTACGGGAAATAGCAATACCAAAACTTGATGAAATACTTCAGTTTCGAATTGATGAGCTAACTCAAAAATTAATAACCGTAGTGGTAGCAATAGCACTGGTTATGCTGTTGATTGTATATTTGTATGCGGCCTTCTTTTGGTCGGTGCGCAGCACCGTAGGGGAATTTCATGATGCTGCGCAAAAGATTTCTCAGGGGGATATGCGTGTTCGAGTGAAAGTGCAATCTCAGGATGAAATGGGAGAGCTGACCGGTGAATTTAACGTGATGGTTGAAAATATTCATACATTATTGCAAGCAGTACATAAAAATGCAGCTGATGTGGGTTTGGCCATGGATCAGGTGGGTACTAATGCGGGGCAAAGTAATCGTGCGGCTAATGAACAGCTACAGCAAACTCAACAAGTGGCTGAGGCTATTAGTAAAATGTCGGCAACGGCAAGTGGTGTGAATCAACAAAGTGAAGAAGCAGCAGACTCAGCGACCCAGGCGACTAATCAAGCCAGTACCGCAAACAAGGTGGTAGATGAAACGCTTACCAAAATAAGCTCCTTGGCTGATGAAATTATGCGCAGTACAGATGTAATTAACCAGTTGTCAGAGAATTCTACAAACATCGGCAGCATGTTAGCTGTGATAAAAGGTATTGCCGAGCAAACAAATTTACTGGCATTAAATGCCGCTATAGAGGCCGCACGAGCGGGTGAGCAAGGGCGTGGTTTTGCGGTGGTGGCAGATGAAGTGCGAACACTCGCCAGCCGTACTCAGAGTTCGGCACAAGAAATAGAAGAGGTTATGACGTCATTGCATTCGGGTATTGCCAGTGCGGTGGAGGTGATGGGCAGTAGTCACCAAATGGCCCAGGACACGGTGGAGTCTTCAGCGGAAGTTAGAAGCGCCCTTGATACCATTGTTGAAATGGTGGCCGCGATTGCCAGAATCAATGGTCAGATTTCAGAATCATCCGGACAGCAAACACAAGTGGCAAAAACCATTGATGATAATGTTATGAAGATCAATGAATCGGGTCGAGCCACGGTTGAAGGGGCGCAGCATACGGTGAAGGCTATTAAAGAGGTGACGGCTTTGACGGAATCTTTGAGGGAGAAGTTGGAGCGGTTTCAGGTGTGATGAGAAATTATGTGTGGATGGATTCCTCTCTAGTTGTTTAGGTGTTTTCTGTAAATAAATGGGTTAATAATGATAAGTCTACCCGTTTTGAATATTACATTCAAAACGGGTAGTTATATTAAACGTGTTCGGTAGCTATCAATTCCTATAGTTCATAACTTAAAGAGAAAACAATACTTCTTGGAATTCCAGCGTATTGAGTATTAGGAGTGTAGGCTTTATCAGTAATATTTTTAATTAGGATGCCGACTTTAGAATTTCTGTTGATTCGGTAATTTGCCGAAATATTTGCAATGCGATAACTGTCCAACTTCTCATCTCTATCACTTCCAAATTTTGATCCTGTGTGGCTTAAATCTGCAGTGAGCATGAATGAGCTAGTAGTGTAACCGATTTTGGCTTTAATGCTATACTCAGGAGTAAGTGCAAGGTCCTTACTGTCTTTTTTATTGTTAGTTAGGGTTCTTGATAGATTAATAGTGGAGTAAAAGCTACTGCTCCAATTTTCCTTTATGCTCGCTCTCCAACCTTTTATAGTGGCTTCGCTAATGTTGGCAGGTGCCCAAACGAAAGACCCTTCAGATATCGGAGACCATGCAATTAAATTTTCTAATTCAGTATGGAAAACTTTAATATATATTTCTTGGCCATCTTGGGTGAACTCATAGCGTGCACTAGTTTGAAGCGATTCTTCTGGTTTTAAGTCTGGGTTGGATTGACCGTAAGCACTACTTGGAAAGTATAAATCGTTAAAAGATGGTGCCTTAAAGCCAGATTCTTGGCCAATCGTAAATTTATGGCTATCGAGTGTGGTCGCTATTGAAGCGTTGAAAGTTTCTTTGTCACCAAAAGCAGTGTGATTGTCTACTCTTGTTCCAACACTGGCAGTAAAATGATCGTTAAAATTATTGGTGATCTGAGTAAATATACTTCTATTTTCAGATGATTGTTTTTGATATTCAGAATCTAGTTTTGATTTGTCAATGTTATCACCCTTCCAATCAATGCCTACAATAGCTTCAGCTGTATTTGTGTTAATTTTAGCTTGTAAACTAGCGTAATGCGAGATGGTCACAAATTCATCTGCGCTGTTTCGGGTGTTTTCAACTCCATAATTTTTGGAACTATCCGATTGTCTAGAGAACAGAGCGGATACATTTACTGAATCCAGATCGAAATTAAGCTGTGAGTTAATTTGTGTGTTTTCGAAAGTAGACTGGTCGTCGTAGCCAATACCAGAGTCATACTCAAGGTTTCCTTGGCTTATATAAATGGAGTTGCTGATAGATGAATTGTCGGTTCTGTAATTTAGACTTCCCGAAAGGGCGGTGATGTCATTCCCGTCTTTATCTTTATCATATTCAGCTTCAACTTTACTACCGGTGCTATAGTCGTCGTAAGTTCCAATTTTAGAATTTATACCCTCTGATCTTTGATGGGTTAAGGTTAGGCCGCTTGTAAATTTATTATTTAGATTTTTATGAAAGCTAGCGGATAAATCAGTGTTATTAAACGATCCACTCGAAATGGATATTTGGCTACCTGAATTTTTTGTAATGATGTTAATTACACCACCCATTGCAGAAGACCCGTATAGCGAACTGCCACTTCCTTTTAGGATTTCAATACGGTCAATTTGACTGACCGGTATTTTATTAAGTGAAGCCTGCCCTAAAGTGGCCGCACCAATGGCTTGGCCATTTATAAGCACCAATGTGTTTTTTAAATTTATACGACCATTATTTAAAAATAAATACTAAGCTAGTTTGATAACTTGTTAACTTGAAAGTCTGTGGGCTAAGCCCACAAACTTATATTATTTAGGACTGGTCATCTCTTCTGGTTTGACATATTTGTCGAAGTCTTCTTCACTCATCAATCCCAATGCTATAGCTTCTTCTTTTAATGTAGTACCATTTTTATGGGCAGTTTTTGCAATCAGCGCTGCATTTTCATATCCAATATGAGGATTAAGAGCAGTCACCAACATCAATGAGTCATTTAAATATTTGGTGATATTTTCCATATTGGGTTCAATTCCTACCGCACACTTATCATTAAATGCCATCATGGTATCACTTAGCAATCGAATAGATTGTAAGATGTTATAAGCAATGACAGGTTTAAATACGTTTAATTCAAAGTTTCCTTGAGATGCTGCAATAGAAACAGCGGTATGGTTTGCCATAACTTGAACAGCAACCATTGTCATGGCTTCACTTTGAGTTGGATTTACTTTCCCTGGCATGATTGAACTTCCTGGTTCATTTGCGGGTATTATTAACTCTGCAAGGGAGCATCTAGGGCCTGAACTTAGCCATCTGATATCATTGGCTATTTTCATTAAGTTAGCAGCCAGAGCGTTTAAAACACCGCTTAAAAATACTTCTCCATCATGTGCAGTTAAGGCATGGAACTTATTGGGATGTGAGATAAACTTATAAGATGTTTGGGTTAATTCATTTAATGATTCACTCACCATACTAGAAAATGCAGGATGTGAGTTTAGACCAGTTCCCACTGCTGTTCCTCCAATGGCTAATTCAACCAGATATTTCATACTATCATCTGTTTGTTTTAAAGCTTTGTCTAGCATATCCACATACGCAGATATTTCTTGACCCAGTGTTATAGGAGTTGCATCTTGTAAGTGCGTACGTCCAATTTTAACGATGTCTTTGAATTTTTCAGATTTTTTCTCAAAGGTTTCTTTTAAGACATTGATTGAGGGAATAAGTTGTTTTTGAATTTCTAGTACAAAAGCAACTCTCATGGCTGTTGGATAAGTATCGTTTGAGCTTTGTCCTTTGTTCACATCGTCATTGGGATGAACAGGTTTTTTAACTCTAAAATCAGCGCCTAAGATTTCGCTGGCTCTATTGGCTACCACTTCATTCATATTCATGTTTGATTGTGTTCCTGAACCTGTTTGCCAAACGACCAAGGGAAAGTTACCTTCTAGTTTACCAAGAATGACTTCATCACAAGCTGTTGCAATGGCACTGGTCTTTGTATCATCTAAACGATCTAGTTTATTGTTCACTAAAGCACAAGCTTTTTTCAAATAAGCAAATCCAGTGACCACTTCTTTTGGCATTTTTTCTTCACCAATGGGAAAGTTCTCAACACTTCTTTGGGTTTGTGCTCCCCAGTATTTATCATTGGGAACTTGCATTTCTCCCATAGTATCTTTTTCTATTCTATAGTCCATTGTATTTCCTTTATTATGCATAATGCGCAGTATAACACATTTATACTAATTTTGATAATTGATATCAATAAGTAAGATAACATTATATTAAATATAAATTTATTCTAATAAAGTATAAAGAAAGTAATCTGAAGTATTTGTTTAAAAAAAGAGTTAGTTAAAGAGATAATTACAAAGGCCAAAGCCCTTGCAATTATATTTAGATAGTTCTGAACTTTGCAGGTCCAGTTGTGTGAATTGAAACACCTTCTGTATCAACTGCCACAGTTACAGGCATATCTTTGATTTCAAATTCGTAGATAGCTTCCATTCCCATTTCTTCAAAAGCAACAACTTTTGATTCTTTGATTGATTGAGAAATTAAATACGCTGCTCCACCA
>MAAB01042816.1_pt1 | contig 17987 bp, 15 predicted proteins | sample 1115991 | NCBI WGS metagenome assembly MAAB01 (sample SAMN04961124, study PRJNA320927) | seawater metagenome | isolation source: sample BD02T18 sea water enriched with oil for 18 days | place: USA:Gulf of Mexico | collected 2013-07-27
CCTCTTCTATACTTTCTGGTAGTATCCGCCCAAAATCGATTCTAGGTATTTAGCTTGTTTAATCAATTCAATCTTGACCCTCAGCTTTTAAAAGCCATTGAGGCGTTGGATTACAACGCCCCCACCCCCGTTCAGGCGCAAGCAATTCCTGCTGCCTTAACAGGAGATGACATTATGGTTTGCGCTCAGACTGGTAGCGGAAAGACAGCGGCTTTTTTACTGCCCACCATAGATAGGCTGATTAGAAATAAAGCACCTAACAGTGCCACCAGAGTACTGGTATTAGCACCCACCAGGGAGTTGGCTAGGCAGTTATTTAAACAATGCGAACTATTGACCAAATACACCCCGATAGAAGCAGGGCTTATTACGGGTGGGGAATCATTTAAGTTTCAAGCCGCTACTTTCCGAAAAAACCCTGAAGTCATTATTTCTACACCCGGTCGATTAATAGACCATCTAGGTCGAAAACCCACTTTAATGGACGATGTGGAAGTTCTGATTCTTGATGAGGCGGATCGCATGCTCGATATGGGCTTTGCAGAAGATGTTATGAATATCGCCAGTAAGTGCAAGCCACAGCGTCAGACCATGTTGTTTTCTGCCACCATGAATCAAAAAGGCATTCGCCATGTTATTAAGCAGGTATTAAAAGACCCTGTAGAAATAACCGTGGATAACATTAAGAGTAAACATGACAATATTAAGCAGCAGGTTCTTTTAGCTGACGATGATCAGCACAAAGATCGCTTGCTAACGTGGATGCTGGCTAATGAGGCGTATCGGCAGTGCTTAATATTTAGCAATACAAAAGCTAAAACGGATGAACTTTATCATTTTTTACGCTACCACAAGCACAAGGTGGGTGTGTTGCATGGTGATATGACTCAGGATGAACGCAATCATATTATGAGCCGCATGCAGCAAGGGCATGTGACTGTATTGGTAGCAACAGATGTGGCCTCTCGAGGGCTGGATGTTAAAAATATTGATTTAGTTGTTAACTTTGATCTACCCCGCAGTGCCGATGACTATGTTCACCGAATCGGCCGAACTGGGCGTGCAGGTGAGCAAGGATTGGCCGTATCCCTTGTTAATCACTTTGAATGGAACTTGAAGGCTTCCATTGAACGCTACCTAAAAATTGAATTAGAAGTGCGCAAAATTAAGACCTTGCTAGGCAAGTACAAAGGCCCTAAAAAGTTAAAGTCTAATGGTAAACCTGTTGGCAAAAAGAAAAAGGATGTAAAAAAGGCAACCGAGAAAAAAGCGGCTATCAAAGCTCGTTCAGGTAAGCCGAAAAAGCCTCGTGCACCTGCGGCAAAGCACTTTGGTGATGGCAGCGCCCCCTTCAAAAGAAAATCAAACAGTTAGTTTTTCTATTTTAGTATAAGGGCCGATCACTCGGTCCTTTTTGCAAAAGCTCGTTCTACTCTTTACACCCATGCAAATATGCCTCATGTTAAGCGCTTAAGGAGAGTATTTGATGGAACAGGGTTTGTTTTTTTCTTTTTTTGTGATTTTCAGTGGCGCCGCGGTGCTCGCTACTTTCTCCTTATATACCCATCAACCTATTATTATCGCTTATGTCGCTTTAGGTTTAATTGCAGGCCCTTCAGGATTTCAGCTAGTTAGTGACCCGCAATTACTCAATGAAATTTCCCACATCGGAATTGTCTTCCTGTTATTTTTGCTTGGTTTAGATATGCAGCCCAGCAGCCTTATTCATGTACTCAAGAAGGCAAGCCTAGTTGCCCTCATCAGTTCCGCCTTCTTTTTCGCTTTGGGGTATTTTGCAGGTATAGCCTTCCACTTTACAACTCAAGAAAGTCTTATTATGGGGGCTGCCATGATGTTCTCCAGCACCATTATCGGTATTAAACTACTGCCAACTACGGTATTGCACCATAAGCACATGGGTGAGCTCATGATAGGCCTTTTATTGCTGCAAGACATTTTGGCCATAGTCGTATTGCTGGTGATTGGTAGCGCAGCGGACCCTGCGGGAGAGCAAGCCAATATAGCCATAACGGCACTGGCGTTACCTTGCCTTATATTGGCATCCTACTTAACGGTAAAGTGGGTAATTTTACCGTTATTAGAGAAATTCGATTTATTCCATGAATACATATTCTTAATGGCGATAGGTTGGTGCTTAGGTATGGCCGAAGTAGCTGAGTTTATTGGTTTATCTAAAGAAATAGGGGCATTTATAGCGGGCATAACGTTGGCTACTCATCCAGTTGCCCAATTTATGACGGATAAGCTTAAGCCAATTAGGGATTTCTTCTTGGTATTATTTTTCTTTACACTGGGTGCGAACTTTAAAATTCATGTGCTGGCTGATATTTGGCTTTATGCACTGATTTTGAGTGCCATCGTCATTATTATTAAGCCCGTGACGTTTAAAGTATTGTTATCTCAGCAGTTAGAGCACAGTAGCTTGGCCTGGGATGTAGGGTTTAGACTGGGTCAGATTAGCGAATTTTCACTACTAATCGTGTATTTAGCGCTGTCATCGAATCTTATTGGGGAGCAAGCAGCCCACGTCATTCAGGCTACTGCTGTTTTAACCTTTGTAGTCTCAACTTATATCGTAATATTTAACTACCCCAACCCAATCGCACCCTCTTCAAAGTTAAGGCGTGATTAGGAGGTTTTTAGATAAATTATTGGTGATCTAAGATAAAACGACCCTTTACGCTCCCCTCCAATATTAACTGTAGGGAGTCAGTGAGTTGCTCCTTTTGAATAACCTGACACTGCTTAAGTAATTCAGGTAATGCCCACTCTTTTGACATCTTTTCCCACATGGATTGCTTTACGTGAAGAGGTAGCTCCACTGAATCCACGCCCAGTAAGTTAATACCCCGTAATATGAAAGGTAGGACTGTTGTATTGAGTTCAGTAGATGCTACTAAGCCACAGCAAGCCACAGAACCGCCAGGTTTGATTACCTTAAGTAACGTAGCCAAAAGCTCTCCTCCTGCCACGTCTATGGCAGCTGCATAAGCAGGTTTAAGCAGTGGGCGCTTGGCTTGATCTAAAAAAACGGCTCTATCCACTACATTGCTTGCGCCTAACCGCTCAAAGAAGTCATGATCAGCCGTTTTGGCAGTTAGGGCGTGCACTTCAAAGCCTAGTTTGCTCAGCAGCATGATGGCAATACTGCCCACGCCGCCACTGGCACCCGACACGAGTATTGGCCCTTGTTCGGATTTAGCACCTGCCATGATAAGTTTGTCTATGCATAGGGCGGCTGTAAAACCAGCCGTCCCCCAGGCCATACCCTGCTTTGCCGTCATATCAGTCGGCATGGGCATAACCCATTCTTTAGGGACGCTTATGTACTCTCCAAAGCCACCATTTGTGTTCATGCCTAGGTCATAACCGATCACGAGCACGCTCTGGCCTTCAATAAATCCACCTGACGTACATGACACAACCTTGCCTGCAGCATCAATGCCGGGGGTATGAGGAAATTGCTTGGTAACGCCTTTGCTTCCGCTGAAAGATAAAGCGTCCTTAAAATTTAAGGACGAACATTCAACTTTTATAAGAACATCCCCTTTCGGGAGGTCTTTGAGGGGCAATGTTTTTACTTTACCCTCAAAAACACCTTCCTGAGACTGTGCCACTACAAATGCGCGGTAATTCATACTTAAACAAACCACTTTTGGAAGGCCATTTTTTGAAAGGCAGCCTCAATCCCCTTGCCAACTCCTGATTGTGCGGCCATTCCTAAGCGTTCAAATACGCTCTTCTTTTTTTCGCTACTTAGTAAATACACATCAGCCGTATTGCAGCGCTCCTGAAGGTACTCATCACTGGTTTTAATTTCATCAACTAGATTAACTTCAAGGGCTTTTTGACCGTACCAAACATCACCATTTGCCACTTTATCAACATCCACGCTGGTACGTCGCTCACCTACAAAATCTTTAAATAATACATGTACGTCAGCTAAATCTTCACGGAATTTTTCACGAGCTTTATCCGTGTTCTCACCGAATACCGTCAAGGTTCGCTTATATTCGCCAGCCGTGTGAACCTCAAAATCGATGTCGTTTTTCTTAAGTAAGCGGTTGAAGTTAGGGAGTTGAGCGATAACGCCAATGGAACCTAGAACGGCAAATGGGGCGGCAATAATTTTATCAGCCACAACAGCCATCATATAACCACCACTGGCAGCTACCTTATCAACGCAAACCGTTAATGGAATGCCCTTTTGTTTGATGCGCTCTAATTGGGATGCTGCAAACCCATACTGGTGAACCATTCCACCACCACTTTCCACTTTCACAACAATTTCAGCGATGCTGTCATCTAAGCTCAGTAAAGCTGATATCTCATCTTTCATTTGCTCACTTTGAGCGGCTTTTATATCGCCATTAAAGTTGAGTACGTAAACCTTTTCTTTTACAAGGTCAGCGTCTTTTTTAGTATCTGCTTTCGCCTGCTTTGCTCGTTTTTTTAATTCCTTCTTGGTAAGTACCGCCTCCTGAAGGTGCTTCTTTAGCTCGGCGTATCGGTCATTCAAATGCTCAATATTTATTTTTTTTGGTTTTGTTTTTTGCCCTGCACTGGCAATGAGTCCTATAACGACTGCTACGACAACGATAAAAGTCACAGATTTGGCTAAGAACAAGCCGTATTCAGCTAAAAATTCCACAATATTTCCTTACTATTATTTGTGCACCAGTGTAACGGTTGGTGTAATTATCTTCCAGTCTAGGACGCTTGCTACTGGCAGAATCAATCTAATCCCATGACGCTTTCAAACAATCGTTTGAATTGGTATTGACAGCCTTGCCTAGCTTGCTTAATCTGGGTTATCTGGATTACCAGAAACTAGACCAGTACGTTTTTTGTACACGCTTTAAGGTCTACCATTTATTATAGAAGGACAGCGACATGACTTCAGTTACAGATATTATCGAAAAAATGAAAAGCTCTTTTAACGCTGACGCAGCTGCTGGTATGGAAAATATTTTCCAGTTCAGCATCGAAGATGGCGATGATTTCTACCTTGAAATTAAAGATGGCGCATTTGAAATCGCTTCTGGCGAAAATGCTGACCCTTCAGTAACTCTAATTATGAGCACTGAAACTTTGGTAGGTGTTATGACCGGTGAAACTGACGGCATGCAAGCATTTATGGCTGGCCAGTTACGCGCTGAAGGCGACATGATGTTAGCGACTAAGCTGGGTGAACTTTTCCCTCAGTAGTAGTTGCACAGCCCTCGGGCAATAAAAAAGGGAGCTAATGCTCCCTTTTTTATTGCCCGCTAATCACTCTTAGAGCCAAGAATCTACGGCAACCCGAGCCTGCTCATTGACAGGAAGTGCCACTAGCCCCTTGTGGAATAGTTTTACTTCATATATCGCGCCATCGGACATAGGCATGAACGCGGCGGATCCATTTTTCACTTGTATCATTGAAAGCCATTTTTGGTTAACCAGCCAATGCCACGTGTCTATATAGTTCTCTTTTACAAATCCATACACACTTCTTTGGCTATTTTTTTCTTGTTCCAGAGATAGGTAGCGGCCACTCAGTCTGTCTAACTTATACGATGGTAGTTTGCTGCTTAATAACCCTTGCATATGAATAAGACGAACGTCAAGTTGCCACTGATCGCCTAATAATCGGTAGACATTACTGGTACCAGTAACATCAACCAGTTCAGCTTCAAATTCTTGTTCTTGAATTTGATTGAATTTTAAAGTGGCTAGAACTTCGCCATCTTTAGATTTAAAGTAACTCAATAAGTCTAAAGCAAGAATACAGGCCAGTACCGTTAGTATTAAAGCTGAAAAACCAAATGTGCCTCTTATCCACTTTAGAAACCAGCCTTTTGCAAAGAGGGCTCTGGCGGCAATGATTAACAAAACAATAACAAAGGCTAATAAAAAAGCTGCAAAAATTTGAATGGCCATTTAGGGTATCCTGTATCCCAACTGAGCCATGCTCTTTATGGCTAAGTCTAATATGCCAGGATCACCCTTGTCGGAGTGTGTAAGGGCCTCTATGTGGTATTCAATGCTGGTTAGAGCGTCGGCCAATACTTCCAATTTAGCTTCGTTGAGATCGTTATCGGTATTTAGGACCTTTTCTACTAAGTACCTAATGGCAGATTGAATTACAAATGAGGCCTTATGTTCGTTCAAAAATATCAGTGCCCCTTTAACGCCGTGCAGTACTGGTGCGACATTGTTTAAATGAAGTTTGTCTGCAAGCTCCACATAAGAGGCAATTGCTCGCTTAGCCATACCTATGCCAGAGACCACCTCATCAAATAAAATTATACGCGCTTCAAAATAATGTCCGGCTCCAATAATTTCATCGGAGGCATTCTTTACTTTTCCTGTGGAGAATTGAGAGCTAGCTAGCTCTACTTGAAGCATGGCATCGGCTATTTGCGCCAATGCGGTGATTTTTTCTTGTTCGGCAAGGCCAGGCAGAGCTTCAACGTTTCCGTGCTGCTCTTTGAGGCGTTTAGAAAGAGGCACTTGGTTGATGACTTTTAAGACGTCAGCAAGTGCTGATAGCCTAGTGCTTAAGCTTGTAAAGCCATCTTCACTGAGTGAGTTTTTTGCAGCCATATCCAAGGATTCTTTAACACCTTGAATTTCTTCTTGAAAGGCCTTTGAAAGGCTTTCGTAGGCTCCTACATCGGGTCCTGCTAAAAATTGCCTTTCAATTTTAAGGTCTTTTTCCTGGGTGTTTGTAGTCAGCATATAGCTTTGCTTGACCTCTGCAATCTCCCCTACATCGGATGCCGACAGGGATACAAGGTGAAGTAAGTCTTTGTGGGCTTCATTGGCAAGCTGTGCTGTAAATACTTTAGCGCCCTCTTTTATCATGCTGCGCATAATTAGATCTATGCGAGCAAATAATACTCGGCGTTCTTGTGTGAGTTCATACTCCTCTGTTACAAGTGCGTTCACGGCTGCTTTACAGCTCCACCAAAATGGCCAAGCTATGGTGCCTCTAAAGCCGCGTTCAAGTAAAATCAAAGATCGCTGAATAAGCTTCAAGCCGATGAGTGTATCGGGGTCATTTAACACCCTTAACAAGCCAAGCTGATACATTAAGCGTAGGCGTGACAAGTGTGGTCTGATATTAAGCTGGCTTTTCTCAACTTGAGGTAATTTGGGGCGTAAATTTACACTAAAAAAATGAGATTCAGTTAATGCCTTGTGCTGCCCAGTTTTACGGACGCGATTAATGGCTGGAATCAGAAGAATAGGATGATTTTTTTCATGTTCAAGCAAGATGCCAATGTAGTGAGATAAGCTTAGAAGCCCATGTCCTAGCGCGTCGAGTTTATCGTCAAAGCCTGTAGTGCCGTCTCCCACCAGAGATAGCATTTCAGTGGTAAGTGCTTCTGGCCCTGCCAATTCTAATAACTTAAATATGCCTCTAGCTAAATTTAACTCATCAGCGAAGGTCTTTAAATGTGTTTGGTCTTGGCTTTCAGCGTAATGCGAAAAGTAAGCCTCTGCTTTTTGCAGGGTTGCTTCTAACTCTTTTCGCACTAAACTAATGGACATACCGATGTTTGAAGCTTGATTCATTTAGCCTGCTTACTCATCATCAATGATCTAAGGTGTTCATTTCCTGTCTGTCAGTCTATCGTTAAATTACACCTAAATCATTGATTAAATTCACGAAAATAGCGCATTATTTTAACCAAATGGCCCCTTCAGACTTTTTTGATAGTAATTCTAAAACATTTTTATGTTCAGTCTGCTCTTCTTCGTTCATACCTAAAATGATTAATTGAGACGCTAAATCCGCATTAATTATACTTTTATCGGTGCTAGCTGTTAATGCCGTTTTAGACGTGGTGCTGGAATCTAATATTAAATTGGTTTGTCCGCCGGTCATTAAAAGATAAACGTCGGCTAGGATTTCAGAGTCTAGTAAAGCCCCGTGAAGCTCACGATGGCTGTTATCGATACCATAGCGCCTACACAAAGCATCCAGACTGTTTCTTTGCCCAGGGTGGATTTTTCGGGCAAGCGCCAATGTGTCCAATACAGTACATATATCGGTTGTTTTTGGGTACCCAGATAGCTGCCCAAATTCCCTATCCATAAAGCCCACATCAAACGGCGCATTATGAATTACTAGCTGGCCACCACTAATAAACTCTATAAATTCGTTCGCTATTTGACCAAATACTGGTTTGTCTTCCAAGAATTCATCTGTAATGCCATGGACCTCCATGGCTTCGGGATCTACAAGGCGCTGCGGATTCACATACTGATGGTACTGCCTGCCAGTAAATTTACGATCAATTAACTCGATGCAGCCGATTTCAACTATCTTATGACCCTCGCCAATACCTGTTGTTTCGGTATCAAGAACTATTTGGCGCAAGTGCTACCCCTTAAACTAGATTTTTGTATTCCAATATTTGCGAGGTCGTCTGCTCGCTCATTACCTGGGTGTCCGCTATGACCCTTCACCCATTGCCAAGTTACATTATGTTCAGCCATAACTGAATCAAGCTTTTTCCATAAATCTTGATTCTTAACGGGCTGTTTTGCGGCTGTCAGCCAATTACGCTTTTTCCAGCCTTCCATCCACTCAAGAACCCCTTTACGTACATACTGCGAGTCGGTAATAACTTTTACTTCGCAGGCTCGGTTTAATTCAGTTAATGCTTGAATGGCCGCCATTAGCTCCATTCGATTGTTGGTGGTTTGAGGTTCGCCACCGCAAATTTCTTTACGGTGCTCTTTATAATGCAATAGCGCACCCCATCCACCAGGACCTGGATTGCCCTTGCAGGCTCCGTCTGTGTATATTTTAACGATCTGTGACACGTGCCCCTCTCGTGCTTGGAGCCGCCACAGGTATTCTGCGGCCAGCCAAAGGTCGCCATTGTGGCCGAACCGGCGTGCGACCTGCAACCAGTTTTCGAGCAATGATGATATACACCCCTCCAAAGGGAAGGTTTAAATCATTAAGTAGAGCCTCTATTCTGAGTGAAAAGTTTGGAAAATAACGTAAAATTAACGGCGGTATATAGAGCGCTGATTTTATTTGCTCGACTCTAAAGCCTAGCAGGGTTAGCCAGTCCACTACTCGGCGGCGACTTAACTGCTTCCCTTTTGATGCCACCATAGTGCGTGGTAAGAGGCGGCTAATGCCCCATGCACTCCAAGGGTTAAAGCCGACAATTGCAAGGTAGCCATTAGGTACCACGACACGAGCCGCTTCACGTAGGCACTGATGAGGGCTTGAGCTAAAATCCAAAACATGATGTGTAACTATGCAATCAAGGCAATTATCACGAAAAGGCAATTGCTCATAATTCATTTGTAACTGACTGTTATTAGGGTCCAGTCCCTCATTACCCGCTATAAAGCTATGTTTTAAGGTACTGCTATGAATAACGACTTTATTTAAGGCGCTGTATTGCAACAGGTAGTGACCGGTTAAATCCGGCATGCAACTGTTTAATTTTTCAGTCTCTAGCGCAACAAACCTTTGTGCGAGACCACTTTTACACCACGTTTTATTCATTTTCACTCATATTTATACTAAGTGTGACACATCCTTAAAAGACACTTCTTGACCCGCAAGCCTGCGATTTATAAAATGCCAAGCCCACAGAAACATCTTGGTGTATTGCTTTGTTTTTTCGTAGTTTTTCAATTGTAGTATGGCTTTTTACCATAACCGCGTGCATTAACGTTCCAACCAAACAGGTTGTCGCGCCATTGCCACCTCCAAACTTATTAAGTGACAGTTTAACGAATAATACTGTTCACAATAGTGCCCCTAGCATTATCGATAGCACTCATAGTGATATATGGCAGCGTGTACGTGATAATTACAAGCTTGATAGCGCTATTAGCAACAAGCGAATAGATTCCCAGTTAAATTGGTATAAGTCCCACCAAAAGTATTTAAACAGAGTTTCTAACCGCGCTAAGCGTTACATGTATTTTATAATGCAACAAGTCGAAGTTAGGGATATACCTGCTGAAATCGCTTTACTACCTATAGTTGAAAGTGCTTTTGACCCGTTTGCCTATAGCCATGGCAGAGCATCTGGGGTTTGGCAGTTCATACCCAGTACAGGCAGAATGTATAATTTACACCAAGATTGGTGGTATGACGGGCGTAGGGATATTCGCCAATCGACTATCGCCGCTTTAAAGTTCCTTAGGGGTCTGTCACGGGAGTTTAAGGGTGATTGGATGCTAGCACTTGCTGCTTACAACTCTGGTGCTGGTACCGTTAGAAAAGCTATCCGAAAAAACAAAAAACGGGGTTTACCTGTTGACTACTGGTCGCTTTCTCTTCCCAAAGAAACAAAGGCCTATGTGCCTAAGCTTCTGGCGCTTGCCAAATTGGTGGCTAATCCCGAAAAATACGGAATTACCCTCCCCCCTATTGTTAACAAGCCATATTTTGCGGTTATCGATACGGGAAGCCAAATGGATTTAAGTCAGGCTGCGCAAATGGCGCAAGTGGACTTAGAAGAGATATACAAACTAAACCCTCAATACAATCAGTGGGCCACTAGCCCTAACGGGCCTCATGAGTTGCTGGTGCCTGTCACGCAGCAAGCAATTATCCAGGAGAACCTTAAGAACTTACCATCAAGTCAACGTATAAAATGGCAGCGTTATAAAGTTTCATCTGGTGATTCGCTAATCTCTATATCGAAGAAATTTCATACCACACCGGATGCCCTAAAGCAGGTTAACCCCTTAAGTGGCAATACCATCAGGATTAACGACATGCTGTTAATTCCTACGGCTTTTAATAAGCTAAGTAGCTATACCTATAGCGCTAACAATCGCTTAAATAAAAAGCAAAAGCGCACTCGGGGCCCAAAAAACTCGACTCGAATTACCCATACAGTACGTAGTGGGGATTCTTTTTGGAGTCTTGCCAAAAAACACAAGGTAAGCACGATGAGTATTGCGCGCTGGAATGGTATGGCGCCTAAAGACCCACTGCACCCTGGTAAAAAACTTCTTATTTGGTCTAAAACCCAACTTGCCAAAACTGAACGTGAGGTGATACGTAAAATACATTATAGAGTCAGAAACGGTGACAGCCTGCATAGGATAGCGGACAAATTCAATGTAAAAGTTCATGATATTAAGCGCTGGAACCCTAATAGTAAGAAGAAATACTTGCAGCCTGGAGATAAGCTAGTGCTTTATGTGGATGTTACTCGAGCCACTTAAATAAGAATTACAGTCTTATATACGGCTACCTCTCAAGTTAGGCGCAAGCCTCACTAGCACAAGGTTTTAAGGTAGCTTGTTCGGCTTTGGTTTTGTATTATCGCGGTGACTCATGCGGCCGACATGCCCTTCCCTTTCCTTTGTTTTTACTTTTGTTAGCATTACTTCTAGAGTATTGCTGCAGGTTATCTGGGGGGATATTGCTGATAAGTAGTAAGGTTGTTTGTGTTTATATTACGTGGATTGATTTCAGAAGGAGTTTTTGTAGGTGCTGTGACTGGGATCTTTTCTAAAAGCGGTCTAACCGATAATGCGACACGTAAACGAGGCTTTAAGTTGTAACTCACCTTCCCTTCAAGCGAATAAAGAATTAATAAAAAAGGGCCTTTCGGCCCTTTTTTATTAATTTCTTACTATGTCTGCTTTATCAGAGAAGTACTGATGATAAGCTTTGTATTCATTAAAGGATTTTCCGCGAGCCACTTTCTGCTCGTCGCTGTCGACACTACTAGCGCTTACAGTTCGGTCAATTCCGTCTAGACGAATTATTGCTTTATTCCCAGCCTTCAAGTCAACTTGGTCGAAGCTTGCTTCGCCATTGGCTGTAAGAGCCATAGTAAAGGCTTTAGTAAGTACTGCTGACTCAACACCCTTGGCATTACGAGACTTAGCGATATAAGCGCTCCAGTCAACGTTCAGCTTTCCATTTCGTGCCATTTCAATTGCGTTATCCAATTGAGCATTAAGAGACTCAAGTCCTTTGTCATTTCTTAGGCGAGTCTCGATCTGAGTAGCTACCTTTGTGAATGGCTTAACTGCCGACTCCTTCAGGTTGTTAAGGTGCAGTACAACCGCTCGTCCGTCGCTTAATTCTATAACTTCACTGTTAATATCATCAAATAATACACCTTCAGTAAATGCTGCTGCAGACACCTTGGCGTTACTCGCAATACCCGTCCCACCTTGTCGAGTGAACTCTGCACTTGTTTTAACGCTTAGGTTTAGTGCTTGTGAAGGGCCTTGCAGGTCAGAGCCTGAGAAAGCTTCATCATTTAAAGTGTCAAGTTTTTCTATATAAAGAGCTTGAGATCTCTGCGATTTAATATCCTGGATCAAGCTATCTTTTAAGTCGGAAAATGAAGCCACTTCAGGCTGGCGTGTGTCGACCAGCTTAATTAGGTGTAAGCCGTCACGTGTTTCTACGACCTCAGAGACTTCGCCCTTAGATAACTCTGATAAAGCTTGAGCAAATTCATCTTCGTAGATATCGGCTGCAGAGAAACCCAGATCACCACCTGAAAACTTTGAGGTATCATCCTGAGAATATTCTTCAGCAAGTTTAGCGAAATCAGATCCAGAAGCTAACTTAACTTTAATATCTTTAAGGGTTTCGCGTGCAGCAGACTCGTTACTTAATAGAAGTATGTGAGCTGCTCGAAATTCACGACGCTCAGCCGATTCTTCTGAAATGATATCGTAACGTTCACGAAGTTCTGATTCATCAATTTCAATTGATGCCAGCAAATCAGCGCGATTTAACTCTAGATAGTCTACCTTTACCGACTCCGCCGTCATGAATTGACTGGTATTGGCATCGTAGTAACTTTTTATCTCTTCATCATTAACAACGGCGTTTTTCTTGGCGTCTTCTAGTGAGTATTCAAAGTATGAAAAGCCACGAGTTTGAGACTCTAACTGAGCTGAGCGTGCCTCTTCAGTTGTTGTTGCAAATGAGCTTGCTTGCCATGCAGATTGAGCCTGCTGTGTAGATAAATTTGAACGTAGCAGCTCTCTATGTGTTAAGCGAGTAAAGCCTGCACTTCGTAGGACTAGGTCATATTGGTCACGGTCAAATTGTCCGTTAACCTGAAATTCAGGAGACTGTATGATTAACTTATCAATTTCTTGATCAGAAAAATATACGCCATTATTGCTGGCTGCTTGCTTGAGCAATGTTTCACCAATTAAACTTTCGACAGCGGATTTTTTTAGCATACTGTCGCTAATAATTGATGGGTCGAAATTTTCACCAAATTGCGACTGAAGTCTGCGTTTTTGAAGTTGAACCATTTGTGAAACTTTTAAATCGCTGATCTCTTCGCCATTAACCTCAGCAGGAGCAGCAGTTCCACCACCTAAAGCAACAATGCTTTCGATACCAAATAATGCGAATGTTAAAATGATTAAACCAACAATGATTTTGGCAACAATTCCTTTAGAACCATCACGAATAGCTTGAAGCATGAACTTACAACCTTTATTAGAATTGTTATATCTGGAGTATAAAAAAAGCGCATCAAACAAGATGCGCTTTTAAAAGTTCGGTTAATTTGCCTAGGTAAAAATAAGGCAATTAACCGACGTTAATTAGTTTACGGCGTCTTTAAGCGCTTTGCCTGGCTTAAACCCAGGAACTTTAGCGGCTTTAATTTGAATAGGCTCGCCTGTTTGAGGGTTGCGCCCTGTTCGTGCAGCACGATCTTTAACAGAGAAAGTACCAAAACCAACTAGAACAACCTGCTCGTCATTTTTCAATGCACCGGTAACAGCTTCAATGGTTGCGTCAAGAGCGCGGCCAGCGGCAGCTTTTGGAATGTCGGCAGAAGCAGCGATTGCATCAATTAATTCAGATTTGTTCACACTAATCCCCTTTACAGGTTTGGTTATTGAATATGTAAATTGTTAAGGCCAAGCAAGCAGCTATGGCGATAAAATAAAAGTGCTGGAAGTTATACCAGCGTAAAGCCCATAGTCAAGCCCCGTAGGGCTTTTTGGACTAATGAGTTCTCATTTGAGTTTGTTGATTTTGCTGGGTTAACGCTTCTTTTTCAATAACTGAAGCAACATTTTTTTCAAGATTTCCAACTAAAGCGGCTTTTATGACCTCGTCAACCCATTTAACAGGTATTATTTCCAATTCCTGCTTAATATTTTCAGGGATTTCTTTAAGGTCACGCTCGTTCTCGTGAGGAATAAGTACAGTTTTTATACCGCCACGGTGGGCTGCCAGTAACTTTTCTTTAAGGCCACCGATGGGAAGTACCTTGCCACGAAGAGTAATTTCACCTGTCATAGCAATATCCGCTCTGATTTCGGTATTGGTAATTACAGACATTAGCGCAGTCACCATCCCAACACCCGCACTTGGCCCATCTTTAGGAGTGGCACCTTCAGGCACATGAATGTGCAGATCATGTTTTTCAAAAAAATCTGTGGGTAAACCAAAACCAGCAGAGCGACTCTTAACGACCGTTAAAGCCGCCTGAATAGATTCTTGCATTACATCACCTAAAGAGCCGGTTTTAACAATGCGACCCTTGCCAGGCAAGATGATTGCTTCAATGGTAAGTATCTCTCCTCCTACAGATGTCCATGCTAAACCTGTTACTTGTCCTACTTGGTTTTCTTCTTCAGCTAGGCCGTAATGGAATTTCTGAACCCCCAGATAGCTTTCGATCATATCAGGCTGCACAACAGAATCAGTTTCAGTCGTTTTATTCATAACATGCTGCTTAACAACTTTGCGGCATACTTTGCCCATTTCACGCTCTAGTCCTCGAACTCCTGCCTCTTTAGTGTAGTGTCGAACTACGTGACGGATAGAGTCTTCAGGTAAAATCAGTTCGCCGTCTTTTACGCCGTTACTTTTCATTTGTTTTGGAAGTAAGTAGCGACCACAAATATTTAGTTTTTCATCTTCTGTATAGCCTGGTAAACGAATGATTTCCATGCGATCCAAAAGTGGTGCGGGGATATTCATACTATTGGCCGTACAAATAAACATCACTTCAGATAAGTCAAAATCGACCTCAAGATAATGATCGCTGAATGTTGTGTTTTGCTCGGGGTCTAATACCTCTAGCAATGCTGATGCCGGATCACCGCGGTGATCCATGCCCATCTTGTCTATTTCATCTAATAAGAATAGTGGATTTTTAACTCCTACTTTTGAAATTTTTTGTACAAGCTTGCCTGGCATTGACCCGATGTAAGTACGACGATGCCCGCGTATTTCAGCCTCATCCCTGACGCCACCCAAAGCCATGCGAACGTATTTACGGCCGGTAGCTTTAGCGATAGAGCGCCCTAGAGAGGTTTTCCCCACACCAGGTGGGCCCACAAGGCACAGTATGTTGCCTGTTGATTTTTTAACGCGTTTTTGAACCGCTAAATACTCAAGGATACGCTCTTTAACTTCTTCCAGACCATAATGATCTTCATTAAGAATGTCCTGAGCTAAATCTATATTACTGCGCACCTTGCTTTTACTTTTCCAAGGCACCCCAATAATCCAGTCTAGATATCCACGAACAACTGACGCTTCCGCAGACATTGGTGACATCATTTTTAGTTTATTTAACTCAGCTTCGGCCTTTTCTTTGGCCTCTTTGGGCATGCCGCTGTCATTAATTTTATTTTGTAGTTCTTCTAATTCATTAGGCACATCATCCATGTCACCTAATTCTTTTTGAATGGCTTTCATTTGCTCATTCAAATAATATTCTCTCTGGCTTTTTTCCATTTGTTTTTTAACGCGTCCACGGATACGCTTTTCAACATCTAGCAAATCTATTTCAGATTCTATAAGCGCCATAATATGCTCTATGCGCTCACGCTCACTTACCATCTCAAGCACAATTTGTTTTTCATTAAGCTTAAGGGATAGATGTGCAGATATAGTGTCAGCAAGTCGGCCAGCTTCATCTATTTCTTCAATTGAGGCCAGTACTTCACTTGGCACCTTTTTACTCATTTGAACAAATTGATCAAACTGCGAAGTAACAGCCTTTATCATGACAGACTGTTCACGCTCATTTAACGACTCTATCTCTAGAGGTGATGCATCTGCCTGGTAGTAGTCAGAAACCTTGTCGTAGTCGGATACTTCAGCACGGAACAACCCCTCTACAAGTACTTTTACGGTACCGTCGGGAAGTTTCAATAATTGTAATACTTTAGCGACAGTGCCGACTGAGTAGATATCTATCTCGGCGGGTTCATCTGTTGAGGCATTTTTCTGGGCCACTAATAAGATTTTTTTACCGCCCTCCATAGCGGCTTCCAGCGCCCTGATGGATTTATCGCGTCCAACAAATAGCGGAATAACCATGTGAGGGTAAACAACAACATCACGTAATGGTAATAGGGGGAGTTTTTCAATAGTCATAAAAGGTACCTAGCGGCGTAACAGCACACAAAAACATAAGACTAAGATGGGGATAAACCTGCATGAATACAAGCTCTAAATAGAAAAAAGGACCTTTAAGGGTCCTTTTGTTTTAACTTCTAAGTGTCATCGGGTGCCACTTTGGCATCCTTGACCGTCTCATAGATCAATAAAGGTTCAGAGTCTCCGTTAATAACGCCTTCATCTACAACGACTTTAGTAACGTGCTCCTCTGAAGGGATTTTATACATACTGTCTAAAAGTACCCCTTCCAGTATTGACCTCAGGCCTCGAGCACCTGTTTTACGTTCCATTGCTTTTACAGCTACCGCCGATAAAGCGCTATCCCTAAACTCAAGCTCAACATCTTCCATTTCAAAAAGCGCTTGATACTGCTTAATGAGTGCATTCTTAGGTTCAACCAGTATTTGAATAAGCGCTTCTTCGTCTAGTTCATCAAGCGTAGCCACTACGGGCAGGCGGCCAATGAATTCAGGTATTAAACCGTACTTCACTAAATCCATGGGTTCAGCATGTTTAAGTACTGCGCCTAATTCTTTAGTGTCATCCTTTGCCTTCACTATGGCATTAAAACCTATGCCGCTTTTCTCGGTTCGATCACGAATAATTTGATCAAGACCAGAAAATGCTCCGCCACAGATAAATAAAATGTTCGCAGTATCAACCTGCAAAAATTCTTGCTGAGGATGTTTACGCCCACCTTGTGGAGGCACAGAGGCTACCGTGCCTTCGATAAGTTTTAGTAGCGCCTGTTGAACACCTTCACCACTCACATCGCGAGTAATAGATGGGTTGTCTGACTTACGAGAAATCTTATCTATCTCATCAATATATACGATGCCGCGTTGAGCCTTATCTACATCGTAATCACATTTTTGAAGTAGCTTTTGAATGATGTTTTCAACATCTTCACCTACATAACCCGCTTCGGTTAGTGTAGTTGCATCTGCAATAGTGAATGGAACATTTAGTAGGCGTGCAAGTGTTTCAGCCAGTAGGGTCTTACCGCTACCCGTTGGACCAATCAAAAGGATGTTACTTTTGGTTAGTTCCGTAACTGCTTTATTGCTTTCACCGTGGCGTAAGCGCTTGTAGTGATTGTATACAGCAACAGACAAAACAATTTTTGCTCGATCCTGACCAATTACATACTCACCAAGTGTTTCTTTTATTTCTTTGGGTGTTGGCAATAGGTCTGAAGGGGCTTCCCCTTGGGCCTCCTGCACTTCTTCACGAATAATGTCATTACATAAATCTACACATTCATCGCAAATGAAGACACTAGGACCGGCAATGAGTTTTTTAACCTCATGCTGGCTCTTACCACAGAAAGAGCAATATAAAAGTTTGCCCTTATCGTCGCCTTTACCATTCGACTCGTCGGTCATTCGACATCCTCATGAATTTACTGCTAATTATTTGAACACTGCCGGCATGATTATGCCTGCAGCTATAGAAAGCTTAATGTTGTTTTAAACTGGGCGTTTTTCAAGTACTTCATCTATCAAACCGTAGGTCATGGCTGCTTCAGAGTCCATAAAGTTATCTCGCTCAGTATCTGCGGCAACTTCATCAA
>MAAB01007447.1_pt1 | contig 17958 bp, 15 predicted proteins | sample 1115991 | NCBI WGS metagenome assembly MAAB01 (sample SAMN04961124, study PRJNA320927) | seawater metagenome | isolation source: sample BD02T18 sea water enriched with oil for 18 days | place: USA:Gulf of Mexico | collected 2013-07-27
ATGCAAGAACAGCATAACTTTGCGCTTAGCAAACAAGCTCGTGAAGTGTCTTCCGCTTATGGCCAAATGGATTATCAATGGGTTATTGATCAAGTTACCGCGGGTATGGCTATTCTAGGTAACGGCCATACAGGCGAAAGCGCTATCCAATCACGAGTTACCGATTTTTTTGCCTCCAGTGTGCAGGCGCTGTTTCAAGAAACTCAAAAAGCACATGATTTATTACAAGGCTTAGGGGCAAGTGCACAAAATTCTAAACAGTTTATTGGCCAAACCATTAATGCATTGGCCAGCCAGTCTTCATCAAATCTTCATGATAGCAGCGCTGCACAAAATAGCATGCCCGGTAAAGCCGTAGAATCAGGCACACAAGCAAGCAGTCAACTCACAGAGAAAGGCAATGTAAATGCTTTGCCTGATTTTAAAGCCGATTTCGCCTCTAAGCGAGAAGCGGGTGGCAATGCTCGCGCTGGTGGCAGCTATAATTTAGCAATGGAGATCAGTCAGCAAACCCATGACATTCAAGGGGCCACAGAAGGTGACACCAACCAAGCACAGTTTAGACGTTTGTTATTAGAATACGAAAGCCAAGGCAATAAACAAAAATACGAATATAATTGGATGCACGATGAAGCCGTCATAGACCGCTACAAAAATGGCGCCCTAGAAAACGGTTATTCAAAAGTCAGTGACTACCAGCAAGGTATATTAACCAATATTGATGGCGTGCGTGATGAAACATCAAGTTACATGTCGCGAACACAATACAGTGCAGCGGATGAAAATAAACCCGCGCTACAACACTCTTACATTTCACCCAGCACCTATACTGAGCGCGGCAGTAACGTAAACTATTCCGCGTAACTGCGTTTAAATAAATAAATGCAATTTCACAATATCGGCCTTGCATTAAAGTGTTAATGCAACATCTTATTTTTACTTTTAAAAGAAGATGTTTATGCTACAGATTGACAGAGTAATTTACCAACTGACGATAACCTCAATGTATTAAGCTCAACTACGAGTAGGCAGATTTTTATGTCTTAAAAGTTGAATACATGTACACATTTAATTTTGGCGTGTTTTCAGTGGAAACACGTAACGAAAACACCTTACATTTTTTCTGTGACACCATAAATTCATTTAAATACGTGGCTGAAATTTAGGCGCTTTTTTCACCAAATTCTGCATATTAATCCACAGATCAAACCTATAAATACCCCGTCACATCAGTTACAGTAAGCCCCAATAATAAACGCTGCTTAAAGCTAGTTTTCACAGCACTGAATTGACGGTAAAGACACAATGACACCCTACCAAGCCACCTATACCACTCCCCTTGAAAAGCTTTACCAATGGAATGAAACCGTTCCCGATCGTGTATTTTTGCGCCAACCCATTAATGGCGAATATAAAAACCTAACCTGGTCTGAGGTAAATGATCAGGCCCGACGTTTGGCGTCGGCTTTGTTAGCTCAGGGGCTGGTTAAGGGCGACAGAGTGGCTATTTTGGCCAAAAACTGTGCGCAGTGGTTTATAGCGGATTATGCCACTCAGTTGGCCGACCTCGTCAGTGTGCCCTTGTACCCATTACAAACACCTGAGTCTTTGCAGTATGTATTGACCCATAGTGAGTCTAAGGTGTTGATCATTGGCAAACTAGACGGTGCTAAAGCCATGGAGGAGGGCATTCCCGATAATATCGTGTGTATTGGCATGCCTTACCCCATGGAGATGAAGATTGATCATCAATGGCATGCATTGTTGACTCAGCATCAACCTATTCAAAGCTCCCCTGTGCATGATATGGATAAGTTGATGACGATCATCTACACCTCTGGCACTACAGGTAACCCTAAAGGGGTTATGCATACGTATCGCAGCTTTAGCTCGGGCGTACAAAGTGCCACTAAGGTGCTTAAAATAAACAAAGACGATCGCTATCTTTCCTTCTTACCGCTGTCGCACATTGCAGAGCGCTTTATGGTGTTGGGCTGCTCAACCTATGGTTGTTCAGAAGTTTCGTTTGTAGAATCGCTGGATACCTTTGCAGATAACCTACAAACCACGCGCCCCACTCTTTTGTTTGCCGTACCGCGTCTATGGCTAAAGTTTCAGCAAAAAGTCATCGCCAAGATGCCCCAGAAAAAACTCGACACGCTATTGCGCATACCGCTGATTAATAGCTTAGTGCGTAACAAAATTAAAAAAGCCATGGGCTTGGATAAGTCCCGCATGTTAATTTCGGGCGCATCACCTATCGCCCTTAATTTGCTTGAGTGGTATGTAAAAGTTGGCATCGAGATTAACGAAGGCTATGGCATGACCGAAAACCTGGCGTATGGCCCCGCGCTTAACTTGCCCGGTGCGGTTAAAATTGGCACCGTGGGCTCTATTACCGCCATGCCGAATGTTGAGATTAAAATCACCGACGAAGGCGAAATTATTACCCGCTCACCGTCTTTAATGACAGGTTATTACCGCGAGCCTGAAAAAACAGCTGAAACCATTATAGATGGTTGGTTACATACAGGTGACCGCGGTGAAATTGATGCCCACGGTTACCTGACTATTACCGGCCGTATAAAAGACGCCTTTAAAACCAGTAAAGGCAAGTTTGTACAACCTAGTAAGATAGAAGGCTTAATGCAAAAAGATGATTACATTGAACAAATTTGTGTTGCTGGGTCGGGTGAGTCACAACCCATTTGTTTCATTGAATTATCTGAAGCTGCTAAGGCGTTATTGCCGGCGGCTGCCCAAGAGATTGAAACCCGCATCATGAATACCCTAAACGATGTTAATAAAGAGCTGGCGCATCATGAAGTGATTGAGCGCCTGTTTATCATTGCTGATGCATGGACCCCTGAAAACGGTATGTTAACTCCCACCATGAAAATAAAACGCAACCAGGTTGAAAAGCATTACAGTGATTTATGCACCGAATATCGCAACAGCAATAAATCGTGCGTGTGGGCAGACGCTCAACTATAGTCTTTAAAAATCTGCTACGGTTAAAACGCACTAAGAATCATTAAAAATGGTTTTCTCTGTAAAGACAAAGCCATTTTTTATGTTAAGTTTCTTTCTTGTAAAAACTTCAGTATTAGTGGCTGTATAGAACTGAATTGTCAAATCCTAAAAAGGCATATTTTTAATGTGCGTTTTTAAGTTTTTATGAGAGATAATACGGCTGCCTTGTACATTTCTGATTATGTTAAAATGGCTGATGACTTAGTTAAACTTGCCCCCAATGCCCTAAAACTTTTTTGTTTTATACCGTGCCATAAGTTTCTGGGGAGATCCCCATGTCCATAAGCATGGCCCGCAAAGATTCAAGGTCGTATTCATTTAGTCCAAGGTACTCTAATACACCCCTTTCAATATTATTCCATTCATGATCTACGTTCTGCTGGCCTAAAATCATATAAAGGCCTGAAATATGCTCTGAGAGTTTTAAGATCGCCAATAATGTATTTTTTTCATTATGAACAACATCCTTTTTTGAAAACATACCAATAGAACTATGATGTTCAGCAATAACCTCACAAAGTACTGTTGGCAAGTTCCATGATTTTGCCATGTAATAACCCACAACAGCATGGTTGCAGCTTAACTGCTGATTTTCAAAGTCTATAACACGCTCTTGATTAGACGCGTAGCCACCTAGTAAGTAGCCAAGGTAATTTTCAAACCTGGCCATTAATAATGGAATGCCTACATTATGGAATAATCCAAGGGCATAGGCTTCATCTGGATTAGGGTATTTAACTTGCTTGGCGATAGTGGTGCTTACCATTGCAATATCCATGGCCGAATCCCAAAAACGAGTAAGATCTCTAATTTGACCGTCTGATAAAGCACTTTTTATCGAGATGCCATTAACAATATTTACCACACTGTTCATACCTAATATATTAACGGTTTGGTGAATACTGGTGATTTTATTGGGCAGCGCATAAAAAGAACTGTTTACCACTTTAAGAAGGGTGCCGGCTAGCGAAGCATCATGACTGATCAGTTCAGAAATACGATTCACATCTGGGTCGGGCATTGCCTGCTCCATCTGTAGATCAACCATTATCTGGGGTTGTGGCGGTATTTTAATCCCCTTAAGAATCTCTTTAACCTGTTTTTCAGAAATGTCTTGGATAGCCATCACCATATATTGAATTATTCTATGGTTAGTGTAGCCAATAATAATAGGCCTTGTTTTAAGATGGCTGAATAGTGTCCAGCGTTTATCATCTAGATATTAAGCTCTTAATAACCAATTGTTAGGTTTTAAAGGGTGATCATCAGGGTGAGCACCTAACGGATGAGGTTTTGACGAGTAGAAATCAGGCCTATGACGGTGTGCCGCTTTAACCAGACATCCATAAATTGGCAGCATGTAAATAATGCCGGTATACATGGGCTTTAATGGATGACTGACTTTTTAGGGTGCGTATATAAAACAATTACGCTTTTTTATTACGCCCAAGCATAATCTCTTGATCCGGGTGATGTACACGTATGGTTTCCAAAGCTTCGTCTAGTACCGCTTGGTTTGCCAAATCCACTTCATAATCCAGCACACTTAACTCTGCACCCGCCTTATAAAGCTCATTCGTTTGCTCTAATGTTAGTACTTCTGCAGCACACCAAACTGAGTGTTCTAAAGTCTTTATCGTGTCTTGCATTTCTTGGTAAGCGGCTTTGTTTGTGATGAATATAACCATGGATAAGGGCCTTGTGTTAAATGGGGTATTAGCAATATCAATTAAGGGGGATTATATCAGTAACCGGCAGCCTTATCGCTAAACTCGAATAGGTTAAAACCACACGATTAACATCATCAAACTATCCCCACCCAAAAAGAGCTTAATTAATCCACTTCGGCAAGGGCTGGCTGGTAAACCTGATAATGGTAATGAGCAATGGCCTCAAAACCCATTCTTTCGTAAACCGGTTTACCCTTGTCGCTTGCTTGTAATATAGACCACGTACAACCGCGTTCACGGCCCAGTAATATTGCCTGGGTTGTGACTTTCTCGGCTAAGCCTTTTCGCTCGTAACCTTGTTTGGTGCCTACCCAGTAAATACCTGCTAGATCTTGCTGCTGAATTAACATGGCACCGCTGCAAGCGATGCCATTTTCATAAGCCACCACCATAACTAAATGTTCTTCATTTAAAATATTATCCGATAATACTTTGTCTATTAGCCAGTCTGGAAAAACAAAAGCACTGGCCATGACCTCACGGTAGTCGTTTAATGTTTTACTGTTGGTTACCTGCTTCCAGTCTAGCTTGATTGGCGCCTCTATTTCGGTAAGGTCGCGATGAATCATTATAGGCACACAATCTACTTTTTTTAACGCAAGGCTCTTAGCTATATAATCGGTAATGTCGCTGTACTCTTCTCTTACCACTACCCTAAAAGGACGTTCTACCTGTTCAAAGTAAGATTGAGCCTGTTTAATTTTTGTCTCTATATTGTCAAATGGCTTAAATAAAAATACATTATTAAAAAATACGGCCGCCATGCCACAATCGGTATATTTTAAGGCGGCTTCATCATGACTAAGGCCTTTTTTCATGTTGTCGATAAGAACACGAAACGATTCAAAGTAGTTAAGATCGGCTAAGTGCAATTCAGTGTCTTTCATGGTTAATCCTTTTTCGGCGTGTACGTTAATTTGGGGCGTATTCTAAGTAGGTACAAGCCTGTCTATTTAGTGCTCCAGTCACCACCTATAAAATTCCAAGTGTTAGTGGATTGAGGCCCTAGAGATTATCACTTGTTTCATAGGATATACACTTACCATGAATAAAGTGCGCGACAGTTACCACCTAATGATAATTACCTACACTAATACACGGCCATGAAAACAAGGAATTTCCACAATTTACCTAAACACTCTATGGTGTAGTGATTTACATACAGCTAGGTTAATATTTTGAATAATTTCACTCATAAAGTGGTTTTAATTACCGGTGCGGGCAACGGCATTGGGCGCGCAACGGCGTTAGCATTCGCGCAAAAAGGGGCCAGCGTGGTGGTGGCTGATATTTGTCGCCAAGATGGTGAAGAAACGGCGTCTTTAATCCTTAAAGCAGGTGGCATTGCCACATTTATGTTATGCGACGTAACAAAAGATCAAGATGTACAAACATTAATTGATGGTACATTAGCAACCTATGGGAAATTAGATATTGCGTTTAATAATGCCGGTATCGAAATTGAACAAAGTAAACTGGCCGACGGTGAAGACGCTATTTACGACAAGATAATGGATGTAAACGTGAAAGGGGTGTGGCGTTGCATGAAATATCAAATCCCCGCCATGTTAAAACAGCCCACTTCGGCCATTGTGAATACTGCATCTATCGCAGCTTTAGGGGCGGCGCCAAAAATGAGTATTTACAGTGCCAGTAAACACGCGGTCATTGGCCTAACTAAATCAGCTTCAATTGAATATGGCAAAAAAGGGCTGCGTGTTAACGCTGTGTGTCCGGCCGTTATTGATACTGAAATGTTTAAACGGGCAACTCAGAACGACCCTCAAAAAGAACAGTACGTAAAAAGCCTTCACCCGGTTGGGCGCATTGGCCAACCCGAAGAAGTGGCTGCTGCCGTATTGTATTTATGCTCAGAGCTCGCCGGTTTTACCACAGGTGTTGCCCTGCCTGTAGACGGAGGAGCAACCGCCATTTAAAGTAGGAGTGTCAATTTAAAATAGCAGTGAGGGTATAGCGTTAATTTTTTAATTTCCATTAATGAAACATAAACCTAAAACTCGTGGCGAATTCAATCGCCACGGGGACTAAATTACAGCGTTTTCATATACTCCACCAAATTCCATTTCTGATTTGCACTTAATTTTGTGCCGTAATCATGACCACGATTAGAGTTGCCTTTCATAATTTTCCCCTGACCGTTGAATACTTTAAATTCCGACAATCCTTGTTCGGTCATATAACCCACATTTACCGGATCAAATTCGCGATCCCCCACCCAAAAGCTAGCTAGGCGTTTTTCGGGCTGTTGCAATAATTGCCACAAACTAGACACCGAACCATTGTGTAAATAGGGCGCCGTGGCCCAAATACCATTAAGCGGACGGGCTTTATACACAAGGCCTTCTAGCTCTGAATTTTCTTTAACAGTACTGGCGGAGGAAGTGGCCATTTTTTGTTGGTACATGTCTTTGCGTGTATTAAGATTGTCAGCCATGTATTGCTCTAGCGTTTTATCATGGGCGGTCTCGCTTGACTTGTCCTGCTTGGATTGACCAGGAATTAAACCGGCCTCAAGGGCGACCAAAGGATTTTTTAAAACTATGCCCACCACTCCGTTCACCGAGATGCTAATGGCCGCCGACTCATCGGTAAATTTATCACCAATTACAATTTGAGCCTTAGTGCCTTCAAGCTGTAATGTTTTGGCCATATGAAAATCCGCGTTCCAAGCCGTGGCCGTGTCGGTGCCCACGCTTAATACAGGGGTCTTAACCGCCGTATAATTTTTTCCTTCATCGCTACGGGGAATAACCTGATGACAGGCGACACATTCTTGCGCATACAACATGGCACCGGCGGCGGCTTTCTCGGCGTTTATGGCCGGTAGGTGCTCTTGTGGCCAGGCCGGTGAACGCAAGGTTTTCACCCAAGACTCCAACCTGCCCAAACCAATCATGTCTACTGTGGAAGAGTAACGGTTTTTAATACCAAAAATTCGTTCATACCAGCGCGCTTCTTCTATGTCTAGGCTGCCAAATACTCCCACTACTTCCCCTATGTTTCTAACTAAGGGGCCGACCACTGGCGTATTGGGTGCAGAGGCATTCCACTGCACCACATCCGACTGGTGTGTCCCCCACAAAAACGGGTATGAAACCGGAGCCGTGGGTGGGTTACTATTGTTTAGATCGTGCAGTGCAAAAGCACTGCCCGCATTTTGAATATTACCAAAGGCATCTAGGCGTCCGTAGCTTGTAAAATCACTGGGATAATCTGCGGGCAACTTATTCACACCTCGACGCTCGGCCGCCTTAATAGCCACCTCAAGTAACTGGCCACGTAAAACTTGTGCATCGGCCGGACTATAACTCTCTGCCAATACATTCTTGGCAAAACGATTAAACTTCGCATCATCTTGATTTGTAGTATTTAACGCGTTGATCAGCTTGTCGTAAAACAATACGAAGTTGGCCAAGGTAGGGGCCCCTTCTATAAGCATCTTTTTGCCTTTGTAATCTAGCTGATTGGTATGACAGGCCGCACAAGTAAACCCCACCCAAGCCTCGCCTTGCTTTTTATTTTCGTTAAGTGCAAAACCGATAGGCAAACCTGAAGGATTTCGCGCCGACGATTCCATAGGCAAATAACGCAAGGCTTCCATGTGCTGGGCACTGCGAAAATAATTTGTATTATCCGCCTGCTCTAACCAAGTAAACCAGCTATAGGGAATAATCTGTGAGCCTTGGCTGGTGAACCAAAACTTTTCACGAGTACTGTCACTCCATGCTTGATTTAATTCTAGGCGTTTAGGGATATCGCCCACCGCAGGTACCTGTTCAATATCACTTGCTTGACTGTGATAATGTTTATCTGAGTATAAAGAGCTGCACCCAATGAGCACCGCCATTAGGGTGAGTGCCGAGGTTATCCAAACCAAAATTTTCATACTTGCTTCCTTAGTTATTTTTATGTGGCCTAAACATAAACGAGAAACGTATCAGGCTAATTGATATTAATTCTTATTATTAATAGAGGTTCCCCTAAGGCTTTAAACAGCAGAACCGCTTAAAATATTAGCAAAGAAAATTCATAGCAAAAGAAAACACAAGGCAGAGAAGATAAATTCCATGACTTAGCATCAGATCATGAGTGACAGGCTGCGTTTAATATTATTTTCACTTCCATTACATAAAATCATTAAACATCCATTTAGGCTGACCCATTTCCTTGGCACAAGATTTGTATCAAGCCAGTAAGACATTTATTTGGTCAACGTTTTATGTGTGCCCACAGATTCCGTTTATGCATCTTATTATGCACCCTCGTTAGCCTGCCAAGCTGGGCGGTAGACGAGCCTGCTGCAGAAGATGCGGCGCCTGCTCCCGTTCCGGCACCGGCCACTGAAGGCGAAGCTCAAGCCCCAAGTACTCCACCCGCAGAAGGTGATGTTACTTCACCTAAAACCGCAGACACTCCCGTACCCGTCATCCCCAGAGTCACGCCAAATCTTGGCACACTGCGCGTCACCGAAGTATTAAAGCACTTAGATTTATTTCAAAACGGCCAGCAGGTTATTAAATTTGGCGATGACGATTCAACCTTAAGCGGCTTATATTTACCGGAAAATACCGGCACCCCACAAGGGGGCATTTTAATCCTGCACGACATTGAACATAATGCCTTATGGAACCAAACAGTGGGGGCATTGCGTGAATACTTGCCCGACTATGGCTGGAACACCCTAAGTCTATTTTTTGGCAATTACTTACAACGAGCACTGCCCTCCCCCGAACCCGAAATATCCGTCGATGATCTGCCCCCTCTTGATATAGCAGGCGAGGCAATTGAGCCTATTACGGCCATAGATGAAAATGGACTAGCCTCTGAAGATACGATGGATGAGAGCGAAGAGGAGATTGATCAAAATTTCGTTGATGAACCCAGTGACAGTTTGGGTGAATTGGCCGATGAAGTGGGTGAACTGCCGACACTTGCCAATGAAGCGGATAGCGTCAAATCCGATGAGGCTCCGCTGTCAGTGGAAGACGAGTTTTTAGAAAGCATGCAACAAAGAGTAGAAGATGGCCTGCGCCAATTAAATACCCTAGGGCAGTTTAACTTAGTTATAGTGGCGTATGGTTTAAGCGCTAATTGGGCGGCAGCCAGTTTGAATAAACGGTTTGATGGCCGTGAAGGGGTTCTCGGTTATTCGTTAGTACTTATTAATGCCCGTGCCAATCAATATCCCGCGGTTGACCTTAATGATAGCCTTGCGCAACTTAAAATTCCCATGCTGGATATTGTAACCGGCCAGTCACAGATAGATCAACGCCGAGCCACACAAAGGCGTAATGCCATCACTCGTAAACAAAATACCCGCTATATTCAAATTCAATTACCGGCGGTAAAGTCTAGCCTTACCGGCAAGAAAAACCTTATTACCCGCCGTGTTCGTGGCTGGCTAAAAAGTAATGCGGCCGGTGAAGAAGTGGATGTGACTAGCCGTTAATATTTTACTCAACTAATCTCTGTGCCCACTCTTATGACCACTCTCATTTCCAAGACTGCGCTTGCCCATTTTGTGTTCGCTCATGATTTTTTTAAACTTAATTTTTTGCTCGTCGTCCAGCATGCTGTAAATTTTATGAGCCTGTTGAAAACGCGCTAAACTTTGTTTACGAGCCATGTCCGCCGCTTGATCCGCAAGGGCTTGAGCCTGCTGCTCAGAGTAGTTATCAAGCAAATCCACAAAATTTTGCTTCATCATTTTACGTTCAGACTTGTGTTCCTTCATTGCGTCGCGCTTACCTTGATGCAGCGCCTTAAACTGCGTAACTTGCTCTTCGCTTAAGTTTAGCGCATCTGCCATTTTGTCCATGCGATCGCCTGCTTGCGCCCCTGCAGTTACCGTTAACGATAACAATAAGGCGGTGCTTAACTTTTTACCAAACATGCTCTTCTCCTGTGTATTAAGTCTGCCTAGTATAATCCGTTGAATATCTATATTCGTTAAGGCCAAGTAAAGTAAGGTAAAGTCGGCCAATTTAGCCTCTGCGGGCTTTGAATTTTTGGCTTAAGCAGCTCACAATACGCTTATGAATAAAATACTGTTAGTTGATGACGACCAAACGCTATCCGAGCTGTTATGCGAATACCTAAGTGAAGAGGGATATCACTGCACCCCAGCCTTCACCGGCCCTGACGGCTTGGCACAGGCACAATCCCAACGTTACGACCTTTTGGTATTGGATATCATGCTACCGGGCATGAATGGCATAGAAGTACTTAAACAGTTGCGCATGAGCGAGAACAGCACCCCCATATTAATGCTTACCGCCAAAGGTGATGACCTAGACCGAATCATCGGCCTGGAACTGGGGGCCGACGATTACGTGCCCAAGCCTTGTAACCCAAGAGAGTTACTGGCGCGTATAAAAGCGATTTTACGCCGCAGCCAACCTACCGAGCCATCACAAGGAATACTGCGCATCAACAGTGCCCGCTTAGAGGTGCATTATGGCACCACACTCCTCACCCTAACTGGCGCTGAATTTAAAATGCTTGAGCTGCTGCAGCAGCATGTGGGTAACATTGTGACTAAAGAGGCTTTGTGTGAAGGGGCCCTAGGCCGCAAACTCACCCGCTATGATCGCAGTGTTGATGTACATGTATCGAACTTACGAAAAAAACTAGTAGAAGCAGGCGCTAATAACGATATTTTAGTTAATTTAAGAGGCACCGGTTACCTGTTGAAACCGGAATAATATGAAACATCACCTAGGCCTTACCGGCAGAATATTAATCAGTTTTTGGCTTACACTGTTTTTAGTGGTGAGTGCCATGGCCGTCATATTCTTTGCCGATCGTGACGACAGTAACCAACATAAAATCCCCAATATTGCCTTAATAGATACACTTAATAACAAGTTACTTAGCACACCTTATCTGGATGTAAGTCATTGGTTTAAGCAGCAAGACAAACATGACATAAAGCGTATCTTTGTGATGTTTCAAGGGCGGGAAATATTACAGCGTAATTTGCCAAGACCTCTAAAACACATAAAACGCCGTTTATCTAAGTCGCAGCCTTTTATTACTCGCCATATTTACGGCCACCTATTTATTGGCCGCTTATTGTTATTGCCCAATGGCCAGCATATTAAGGTCTTTATCCGCGATAAGTCAGGGCACCTGCCCTTGCACAAAATAGTGGCCAATAATTTAGTGGCGGTAATATTGTCAGCGCTATTAATAAGTGGCTTGATTAGTTATGTGCTGGCGCGTTTTATTAGTAAACCTATTTTATTATTGCGCCAAGCGACCCAAAACTTTGCATCTGGCGATCTGTCTAGTCGTGTTTTACCCAAACTTAAGAAGCGCCAAGACGAAGTGTATTTGTTGGCACAAGATTTTGATGCCATGGCCGAAAAGTTACAGACCTCTATTTCCAGTCATAAACATTTAATTCAAGATATTAGTCATGAATTAAGAAGCCCTGTGGCTCGCCTGCAATTGGCCTTAGAGCTGACTAAAAAACATTTAAATATACCCGATGATCAAAAAGACATACTGCGTATTGAAAAAGAATGTGAACAAATTAACAGCATTATCAATACGCTACTAAACCTGCCCGCCTTTGAATTAGACCCAGCTTTAGCCCTGCAAGACAGTGTAGACATTGAGGCTTTTTTACAAGACGTGTGTGAAGACATAAATTTTACACGCGACACCCAACCCATACAGTTTAGCAGTACCTTACAACACCCAACGATCCTGACCGCTAATCACCAACTGCTGTGCAGTGCCATAGAGAACATATTAAAGAACGCCCAGCATTATCATGATTCCAGCTCCCCTATTACCCTGACACTGCAGCATAGCGAGCAAAGCTTAATCATAGAGTGCTGTGACGCTGGGCCAGGGGTTGATGAGGATAAATTGGCTGACATATTTAAACCCTTCTATCGCCTTGATCAGGCCCGCGACCGTGCCAGTGGTGGCCATGGTTTAGGCTTGGCCATCAGTAAACGTGCGGTTGAGCTGCACAAAGGATCCATACAAGCCCACAATCGCAGTTCTGTGGGCCTGTGTATAAGTATTATCTTGCCGCTGACACTTTCCCCTTCTGGCTAAAAAAGAATTCGGCACAACCGCGCCATAGCATCTACACTAAAACTAAGCTTTTTTTTGTAGATGCTATGGCGTTTTCCTTAACGTCTAAGAGATGGCCTCCAAGCTACGGCTGTCACCACACTGCTTTGTAATTAAAGCCACAAGAGCCACTTCATATATTTGCGGTGAGTGTTATGCAGTCTAACTTAAGTTATTTTATAAGCCTTCCTGATGGCGAGACATTGCAGTACCACTTCACCTTTGACGGTGAGCGCTATGTATTAGAGCGCGAATCCCCCACGCCTCCACCTTGGACAGAACTTCATTTTCAGCAGTGTCCTCATTGCCCTTATAAAGGCGGTAAAGGGCCTGCTTATTGCCCTGCAGCGCAGCAATTGTCGTTAGTGGTGGACGATGTAGACCATCTGGTTAGTTATGAAACGGTTTCCCTAAAAGTCGTAAACAGCCAACGTACCATTAGCCAAGAGACCAGTGTACAAGAAGCGGTAGGCTCTTTATTAGGTTTAATATTTGCAAGCTGCGGCTGCCCCCATACCGAGTTTTTATTGCCCATGGCGCGCTTTCACTTACCCTTAGCCAGCGCAGAAGAAACCTTGTGGCGTGCCTGTGGCAGTTTTTTATTAGCGCAATTTTTTCGCCAAGAAAGCGGCGAGACTCCTGAAATGCTTGACGATGTATTACGTCGTTATGAAAATTTAGAAGCGATTAATACCGCCTTGGCCAAACGTTTAAAAAGTCAGGTCAATACCGATTCTTGTCTCAATGCCATTATACTTCTTGATAACTATGCCAAGCACTTTCCCCGCTATCTAGAAAAATCCATTCACCGCCTCAAGCCTCTTTATATTGCCTATTTAATGAACTAATCGTGCAGTATTCAGTCTCTTTTTCTTAGAGTGCACGGCACTTAAAATTAGCAAAGAATAAATTTAAAAAGTGTAATTATCTATCGCAGCCACTCAGCACGTTCACCTAGCCGTCAATACCCACATGGGCGTGGATGGAGGGCAACGCTGGACGTAGAGACTGCAATCAATTAATAAAATGGCCTTTGCATATACTTACAATATCAAGTCAATGGGCTTTACACTGGAGGCTCCACCATCTTTTTCCATCATGTCATGAAATTCCTCAACCAAGGTATCGGTGGCTGTTAATACGGTATTCCAGTACGTTTTACGATCTTGGTTTGATAAATTCACAAAATCTTTTCGGTCTGGAATTTTGCCGTAAGGCAGGCTCTTTATAAATTCTTGGCTAGGGGTAAGCATCACCACATTGGTATAGTTTTCAGCTGTCACTTTACGCCACGGTAAACCTTTATCAAACCACCCGGGGGTCAATTTTGGAAAGAAGTGCGGGTAAAAAACCAAACCGTCTTGCACATTAAACGGGCCCGAAAAATGGTAGTCCACCATGCCGCCATCCCAGTGCAATCTATCTTTACCGCCACTTATTTTACTGGGCTCTAACACTACAGGAATGGCACCCGATGCCGTCAGTGCTTGAGTAAGGTTTTGTGCGGTGAGCTTTATGGTTTCAGGCTTAAATCCATAAGGTTCATAACTGCCATGCTGGCTTATTAGTACTCTTGGATAAAGCGCTTCGACAATTTTTGGGGAGAAAATATTGCCCGCGGCGGCCGTAAATAAACTTAACGCCTGCACCACAGAATGACTGCTGCTGAGTAAACGTCTGTTGCGCACGGCCACCACATGCAATTTTCGTAAGGCGTTGTGGGCCACGTCTAAACAGCCATCTTTATGAAACAAAGCATTTAGTATTTGCTCTACAAATACAGTAATGGCTTGAGGAGTTATGGGGTCGGCGTATTCTTGATCTAAATACAACGCTTCAAATTCTTTAAACGTCTCTAACGGATTTTGCTTGGCATAACAGGCCATGCGCCACGCGCCCACACTTGAACCAATTAAGGATATGGGTTGGCTGGCCTTATTTAAAAATTGTCCGCTAATATATTGATCCAAGCGGCTCAGCATTAGCCACTTTGGACCGCCACTGGCACCCACTATCAGTTTAATACGCTCAGCAGACAAGCCTTGTCTTTGAATTTCCTCAAGGGCCTGCGCACCAGCATAAAGCTCAATTGCCATAAATAACCTAACTATTCATTATCAACGCCTGATGCAGGTCAATCACTTAAAAACACAACCAACAGGACACGTATTTGTTTATGTGACTATACCAGTTACTAAAAAACAGCGGCAATGACCCAAAAGGTCAATTACCGGCCATAATTGTTCACTAAAGGTTTCAGCTGATTACCCGATAACCTTATAAGGCAAGTAAAACCAGAGTCATTGCAAGGAGCAAAAAATGTACACAGGACAAAGTAATCAGTTTTTAAGCGCCGTAGAGCAACAAGCATTCCATGAGGGATTAAAGGCCGAGCACAGTTCGCGTAACCCTCATAGCAATACCGATACACCTCATGTGGCGCGGGCTTGGGCAAAAGGAAATCAGCTAGCCTTTCGTTTAAATGCACGTTTAGGGATTCAGTATTTGAACGCCAGCAATACGCGTCACGCTTAAGATCGCTATCACTACAGGCTAATATTGCGAGGCTGTTTTGGTTTAAATTTAAATGTAGGACTACGGACATTAAGTTCGTATTCCTTGCATGGGGCTATTTCACGCACGCCATGCAACGTTATCAATTCTTTAATATCTTATCTAATCCCCATCACTATTTACTGGTATGACGGAAAGTACCATCCCAGTCATCAGGTAATTCTTGCTCCTTCAGCAGAGGAATACGATCTAGGTACACACTATAAACCCCTAAGGGCGTTTTCTTTGAAAGTGCGGTGAACGCTGCCTGAGCTTCATCCCATTTACGATCAAGATGTAATTGGTAAGCAATTTCGTATTCTTTAAGTTCATCTAATTCGGCTTGTTCAACCTTACCCTCTTGACCTAAGGGCTCGTAAACTCGTATGGCCGTGTCTTTACCTTTTACCTGAATGCGATCTACAAAGCGACACACAAACCCATCACTGTGATCATAGGTATCTTCGCCTATTAATATTTTACTGCCATAAAATTTAGTGATGCTTTCTAGGCGCGAGCCCAGGTTCACTGCATCTCCTAATACCGTATAAGAGCGTCGATAACTCGAGCCCATGTCCCCCACGTTCATGGGACCGGTATTCAAACCCACACCAATATTGGCTTCGGGCAATCCCATTTCTATGAATTTCGTTTTCAAATCTTGAGATATTATTTGCATATTTATGGCCGCTAATATTGCGTTATTTCTATGATTTTCATCATCAATGGGAGCCCCCCAAAATGCCATCACCATGTCACCCACATATTTATCAATGGTGCCTTGTTGATCAAAAATTTCTTTGGTGATGGGCGTAAAAAAATTATTCAAAAAACGTTTTAATTCTTTGGCGGTAAGGCTTTCGCTGATGGTGGTAAAGCTGCGTATATCCGCAAACAATACCGTTAACTCTTTACTGTCGCCATCAAAAGTATAGGCCTCGGGGTCAGCCATCATTTGATCGATGTGAGCCGGGGGCACGTATTGATCAAACATGCCTTTTAACATTTTTTTACTGGCGTTTTCTCTTAAAAATCCATCCGCTACAAACGCAGCCGTTAAGAATACGGTAAGAAGCCAAGCCCCTGCCACCGGTAAATCTAAGCCCATCACCCAAGCATAACCATTAAAAATGGACACTAAAATAATGATGCCAGTACCGGTCGCTAACATGGCACTGGGACCTAACATGGGTAAAACAATAATCATAAAAATGGCAATAAGAACTAACTGTAAAAATAGCGCCCCCGCTGTCCAATAAGGCTGGTAAGGAAAGCCGCCACCCAGCAATGCGCCCAAAATATTGGCATGCACTTCAACACCAGGGTATTGAGGCCCCATGGGGGTAGATCGCAAATCTGCTAAACCAATCGCCGAGGTCCCCACAAACACCACCGCGCCCTCTAATATGCCAGGCTCTAAGCGATCATTTAATACATCGGTGGCACTTATGTAGGGGTAAGAGAATGCCTTACCTTGATAGGGTACCCGCACAAATCCCGAGGCATCTGTGGGCGCAGGAAATTCACTTACCGCAATATCCGTGACCGTTAGTACATTGCCTACCTCAGCCACTTTGGGTTCTATATCGTCGATAAATAAATACCGCATGGCGGCCCCCAAAGCCAGTGATGGATAGAGCTTACCGTCTTGCTGAATCACTAAAGGTGCACGGCGTACAGCGCCATCAAAGTCGGGGAACATAGTAACGAAGCCCCCACCTGTTGCATTACTTTGTAAAACCGAAATATTTGCGGTAAAGCCTGGACGGTCAGTAACCACTAGCCGGTTGCCCCACTCAAGGGGAATATCAAAAATTGAAGGTGGCAGCTGCCCGTTGCGGTATTTTTCATCATCTTGAAAGAAAAAACCCAGCACCACATCCTGTTCGGTCAACGATTTTGCCATGTTGCTATCAGCATCTACGCTGTGGGCTATTTCTTGCCAGTGGTGGGCGTTAATTTTTTCAATTAGGGGTCTATCCACCAGCTCGCCGATGTAATCCACTGGATTCACTTCAGCTTCACTGAACACCACATCGAATGCGGTGACCAGTACACCAGCCTCCCCTAATTTATCAATAAGCTTGGCTATTTTGTGACGACTCCAGGGAAAGCGCCCTTCACTGACAATAGAATCTTCATCTATGTCTATGATGGCTATATTGTGATCGTTGGAGCTTCGCTTGGTATAGGGGAGTAACAGGTTGAATCGAAGGTCATAAAACAAATACTCAATACGCGCCAACATATTGCTAGAAGAGGCTGAGCTTACCGACAACCATATTAGGAGAATCGACATAAAAGTCGCTAACAGTCGTGCGCTGTGTTTTAGGTATTTTTTAGCATGAAACATACCTAAAAAGCATAGCTTGGAAATGCAGAATAGCTTGCATAAGTATAAATAGTCCGCACGTCACGCTATTTATACTTATGCAAACCCGTTAATGGAGCGGGGGGGTAATAATGCTTACTTGGCCGATTTAGCCGCCATTAAGTAACCACTTCTATCAAATTCGCGTACTCGAGTTAA
>MAAB01007448.1_pt1 | contig 17948 bp, 21 predicted proteins | sample 1115991 | NCBI WGS metagenome assembly MAAB01 (sample SAMN04961124, study PRJNA320927) | seawater metagenome | isolation source: sample BD02T18 sea water enriched with oil for 18 days | place: USA:Gulf of Mexico | collected 2013-07-27
CGCATAACTGAACTGTTATGCGTCAGCGGAATTATTGTGATTAATAGAGTATTAGAAAAATTTGGCTTCTATATGATTCCTCCATTGAGGAAGGTTTTTATTTGGAAAAATTTTTTTGAATTCTCGTTTGGAAAAGAGAATGAAGATTACACTCCAAATAAAGATTTATTTAATAGGCTGAAGCACCCTGCAGAGTTATTCTACCTAGCTAATATTTACAACTGGGATGATGGTCCGTTACCACTAAAATGGATTGTGGAAAGTCATTTATGCTCAGAAGGGACTGCCAAGCTAATCTTTTGGCGAGCTGCACCTGACTTTTATTTGAAGTATTCATTCAGTGATCACTCGTCTTTGAATGAGCACGATAGTGGTGTTTTGAATGTGCTTGAAATAATAATGACGCGCTTTAAGAAGGGGACGTACAATCAATATGAAATTGAATTTGATCCTAGCCCTGAAATAGAAGAGATTGTTACTAAAGAACCAAAATGGGAAGTTCCTTCAATAGTGTATCAGAAGGTGCATGGAGCTAATATCATATGAAAGCACATGACAAAGCCATTAAGAATGGCCCACAAAAAGACGTAGCCGGTCGGCATTTCAAGCCGCCTCTTATTGGCAGGCGTTGTTTCTAAATCATTAATGGAGTAATAGTTATTCATAAGAATAGTATTAAAGTATTCCCATGCCTTTTGTTGCTGTTGTTATCTTTAACGGTTACAGCAAGTGAGATCACCTCTTACGGTGTCGGGCTCGGGAACTCCTACAGTGGGCTAGGTATAAATTATGGCCTGTTGTCTGAAACGGAATTTAAATATGTATCAACGGGGGTGTTAGGTTATTCATCATTTTCGGGAAAAACATACGGATTTGGAATGGGTTGGATGAAAACGAATTTATTCGATTCGAACACGCCTAAACATGGTGCAAACATTTACGTTGGTATAATGAATGATAGCGGTAAATATAATAACACTGCCTACATTGGGGCGGGGTATCTTTATTTCTTTAACGGTATTCGAAATCCGGGTAAAACTATCGGCTTTACCCTTATTAATGGTAATGAGGTAGATGGTTTTGAATTAAGGCCTTTAGTGCAATTTTCTTTTGGCTATCAATTTTAAATATAATAAATTATATCCGGGATAATAAATTTCCCTGTGTTAGTGAGGCCTCTGAATAACTTAGAGGCCCCAAGCCTGACGACCATAAATTTCAATTTCCCACGCTAGTACCATTAACGAACTCTAATTTCAAAAATAGAAAAATCTACCCACATGGTCACTTTAAAAATGCAAGTGACCATGTTAGTGTGGTTGTAAGTCGTATTATTGATGGGTAAAAGCCGAGTATATGAAATCTAAAAGTGAACACCGATCTACTTGCCCACTGGCTTGTTCTTTAGATTTGTTTGGTGATAAATGGACGTTGTTGGTGGTGCGGGATTTAGTTTTTTACAGCCATCGCACGTTTAATGAATTGCAAAAAACACGTGAAAATATGCCCACCAACATATTGGCAGAGCGTCTTAAACGCTTAGAAGCAGCAACAATAATAACAAAGCAGCCTTATCAACAAAAACCGGTGCGGTTTCAATACTCCCTTACTAATAAAGGCAGGGCGCTTATTCCAGCGCTTAAAGCCATTACGTTATGGGGGCAAGAACATATTGAATCTGCAGAAAAGGTTATTGATGCTTAAGATAGGGTTGAATATTTAAAATGCACACACGCTTAATTTCTACAAAAAGTAATAGCTATTTTTAAATTTAATAACCCTAGTAGAGTGTTTTTGGGGCTGGTCAGGGAAATGAATAAAAATGAATAATGATTCCAAGCAACACTTTATAGCCACACCTGTGTGGCAAGTGGTGGCCTTTTACCTCTCTTCGTTTGTGGCTTTCTCGGTTAACTCCATGTTTTCTTATTCGCTGGTTATTTACACTCGCCATATCACCGAATCAGACAGTTTAACCGGCTTGGTATTTTTATTAATATTTGGGCCGTTTGCCATTTTTAGTTTAGTGGGGGGTATCACTGCCGACCGCTATTCTCGTAAGCTTATTATTATACTGGCGTCGGCTGTGGCCGCAGTATTCATTGCTATTATGGCGCTTACCATCGAGGCAGGCTTAGTTAACGCATCCAGTTTTTGGATTCTGGGAGTGTTTGCCATAGGTTATGGCATGATCGTCCCTTTTATGGCCACGGCGCGTATTGCCATGGTGGCCAATATTTTACCAGAGCATCGCTTGGGCACCGGCACCATAGTGATGAGCATTATTAGTGTTGTGGGTTTTGGTTTAGGGCCAATGATTGCCGGGTTGCTTAAAGAGAGTGTTAGTTGGTCTTGGTTGTTTGCTTTTAACGGATTTGGCTGGGTAGTGTCGGGTTTGGGTTTTGTATTAGTGAGTAAAATGCACCCACAAGAAAAAGCCCCGCAGGCGTCTCACCTAGAGGATTTTAAAGAAGGCATTCGCTATATTTTTAATCACAAGTTATTACTGCAAATATGTTTATTTATGGTGATTGTGGCCATATTTATTTTAGGGCCCTATCAAACGTTGATGCCGGAATTTTTAAAGCAAGCGTTTGACCTTGGGGAAAAACAGCGTGGTTTATTCATGGCCATTTTTGGGGTGGGCTTGTTAATCGGCGGTATCTTTACTACGGTATTACGCAGCCACAATAGAAGAGGGCTATTTTTAATCGCCAGTACTATGTTTATTGGCGCCACATTGGCAATGGTGTCGGCTAGCGCTTCTTATTACCCCTCATTAATCTTTCTTTTTATCAGTGGTTGTTTGGGCGGTGTCTCTAATGGTTTGGTATCAGCGATTATGCAAGAAGAAACCCCAGATCGAGTACGCGGCCGTGTGATGAGCATGTACACCTTTATTGTTATTGGCATGCCTGCCTTGGGAGGCTTAATTTTTAGTATACTGGCACAGTCAACTTCATTGGCTAGCAGCATTGTAGTTGCGGGTTTGATTGCGTTTGTTTGCTCCGTTTTATTGACCTTAGTGTCGAAACAATTACGAGCCAACACTGTTGGTGGCGCTGAACTTGCTAATGCCTAACAACACTTAATCGCATAATTTAACTATTCATATCAGGGGCTTATAAATTGAAGTTAAGTAAAATATTCATAATTCTAATATCTATGTTTTCAATAACTGTTTTTGCTGAAACTCAAGATGAAATTAACCATCTTTTAAATTTTGTAGCATCAACAGATTGTAAATATGAACGCAATGGCACTATGCATAATGGCAAGGAAGCGCTTGAGCATATAAATAAAAAATACTCGTATTACAAAGATGACATTAAAACTACTGAAGACTTCATAGAGTATTCAGCAACAAAGAGCAAAATGTCGGGAAAATACTACAAAATTCACTGTAATAATAAAACATCAATAAAAAGCCAAGACTGGCTTGTCAGCGAATTAACGGCTTACAGGCAGACACATAAGTAGTGTGAAAAGGGTATTTAAAATAAAACGCAGTGACCGTTTTATTTAGGCCATATTTTAGGCACAATTTATAGTCTAAAAATATAACAATAAATTTAAGAGCTAATACATCACAAAAAAATAAAATGAAGTTATAGGTATTACGTTTTGAAACGTAATACCTAGTTTAATGATTGGTATTAATGTATTTTCTAACCAGTTGTTGAGCGTGTGTCGCACTCTCGTTTATTTAATCAGCCTCGTTATTTTGCCATTGAGGTCTTTGAGTTTTTACTGGCCTGATACTGCGCCACCGCATCAAGCGTATTTTGTGGTGTCAGCGACCCACTTTTGCTAATCACCAATGCTTTAGAGGTGCCTTGCGCCATTAACTTATCCCCTTTGTAAAAATGATGACTGCAGTAAAAAAACTTTTCATCAAAGTGGGTGATCTCCATGCGAATCTCTATTTTTGTAAACACTTTAATAGGGCGCAGATAGGTCATAGTATGTTCGGCAATAATGGGTGACCACTTATGTTTCAGCATTAGGGCAGCAATGCCCGTGCGTACAAAAAAATCTACCCGAGTTAAATCACATAAGGTTAAGTATCGGCCGTTATTCACGTGCATGTTTATGTCTAGGTCGTTGGGCATCATGCGCACATGGATGCTGTTTTCCAATAACGCGGGGGTAATCGTATCGCGGCGCAATGCCCTTAAAATTACCAGTATTAATCTAAAATAAAGATTCATTGTTTTTTCCTGCTAAAGGTCCACTACAATTTAATGTTTTACATTCATACGGACTTGCGCACTGAATACCAGCTGGTTTTGCATGTCGGTTACAGACACTGGCACAATCACTTCACCCGGTTGTGACCAATCAATATTACGGCCGTCGGCCACCGCGGTTAAATGGGTTTTGGCTTTTTTTAGGTATTGCACGTCCATGCTTGCAGGGATCCAGCGAGCGCCTTTAGGCACCGAAACTTCGGTCATTAAGCCCGCACTAAGTTCAGCCATGTTGCACATGGCAATGGCATGCACGGTTTTTAAATGGTTTTGAACCCTGCGGCGTTTTTTCATGTGTACTTGGCAAAGGCTGGGTTTTAGCTGTTGAATCTGTGGCTTAATGCTAGAGAAATAAGGGGCGTTAAAACAAATAGCCTTGCTAAAAAGACGATGGCCCAAAGGTAATTTGATCATGCGTTGGTAAATATCAAGTGTCTTCATGGTGATCTCCTGTGTCGATAGAACTCGACTTTCGCATAAACTAGAATTAAATTCTAGAAGTATATTCTAGTTTTACTCTGGGTGTGGCAAAATCAATAAAAGAGCCCAGTAACTAGAATGGGTTTCTAGAGCGTGTGATAAGCTCTGTTCCCCAGGCCAGACAGGCCAAAAGGTTAGTATTTAAAGGAGCTAGGGTGGATTCGCAGCCTAATCATAAGTCCAGCGCGCGCAGTGAGCTTAAAAAGCAACAGATCTTACAAAAAGCCCTTATGTGTTTTACCGAGCATGGGGTGGCGGGCACCACCATAGAAGCCATTTGCGAGGCTACTCAAACCAGCGTGGGCAGCCTGTATCACCACTTTGGCAATAAAGACGCCATTATGCGTGCGGTGTACTTTGAAGGCCTACGGGACTTCGGCTTGCTTATGAAACGCTATCTTAACGATGTGGGGCGCGAAGAGGTGGTCACCGCTCAACATGCCCAAGCGGGTGTGAAGGCGTTAGTATTTGCCAATGTTGACTGGATTAGTCAGCAGCCGCAGTGGGCCCATTATGTATTCCATCATCGCCCCGCAAGTAAAACCACGCGTCAGGATGATAGTAACGAAGACAACAGGGCGCAGGGTAAGGTGGCAGGCAGCGCATTTGCGGCGTACATCTCTAACTGGTTTGCCCCGTATATTGAAGCGGGCCTGATCCAAGACTTCCCCAAAGAATTACTAAATGCTTTTATCACGGGGCCTGTGCATAACTATGCCCGTCATTGGTTGGCTGGCCGCCGTGAAGTGGCCTTAATAGAATATCGTGATGCGTTTGCCGAGGCCGCGTGGTTAAGCATTAAAAAATAAATTCTGTGATGAATGCTTAACATGGTTCAGTCACAATCTTTGCAAACGCCTGCATGCTTGCCTTGACTGAATCGTGTCGCCAAATAATAGACGTAACCGATTTGCGCCACTTAACGGGCAAAGGGTGCATTTTAATATTTTCCTTAAACGGGTATTGCTCTAACAATGCCAGCGGCACAATCCCCACACCCATGCCAGCCGCCACACAACTTAATAACGTGTGATACGAATGAATCTCTACTACCCGCGCCATGCTTCCGCTTTGTTCAAGCCATTCGGTTAAGCGAGTACGATAGGCGCATCTATGATTAAACCCCAATAACGTGGGTTCGTTATTCAAATCAGTGGGATTTTTAATCGTCTTATGAGCAAGGCTCGACACTAACACTAACGTCTCTTGGTACACCGGAATAATATTTAAGCGAGCATCTTTAAGCGGGTCGGCCACAAAGGCCATGTCCAATTCCCCCTCCAATATTTGCTCAATCAGCTTGCCGGTGGGCGCGGTATTTACATTTAATTGAATGTTGGGCCAGGCTTTATGAAACGCCATTAATGGTGTTACTAAGCGGGTGGCTGCCACCGCTTCCATAGCCCCGACCTTTAACTCCCCTTGGGGCTCGTTACCCAGTAACTCATCTTTAGCCTTGCGGGCCAAATGCAATATTTTATCGGCATAAACCAATAACTGCTCACCGGCCACCGAAATACGTAAACGATTTTTTTCACGCACAAATAATGCTTTGCCCAGTTCCTCTTCTAATTTTTGAATGCGTGCGGTGATGTTAGAGGGCACACGGTTAAGTTGCTGGGCTGCAGACGTAATACCGCCCGATTCGGCCACCTGCTTAAAAATGGTAAGGTCGGATATTTCCACCGGAAGCCTCTCTTTCTATATAAATAGCTATTCATTATTTGTGAAGGTGTAGTTCATTATTATTCAATATTAATGAATCATCAAATATTCTATTATAAATACTTAATAGGGGCTTATTACAAAGGGAGTGAATATGAGTAACCTGACTAAGGGCTATTTATTGGGTATCAGTGCCGCGCTTATTTGGTGTGGGTTTATTTTAGTGTCGCGCATGGGCGGCGTAAGTGAACTTACATCTTTTGATGTTATCGCTATTCGTTATGCCACTTGTACGGCTATTTTATTTCCGGTGTGGTTGTATTTTAAATTAAGCCATCACCCACTAGGATTTAACCTACTAAGCCCTAAATTACTGATTACCAGTTTAGTGGGCGGGCTGGCTTATGCCCTGTGTACCTTTAAAGGCTTTGAATTAGCGCCCGCCTCTCATGCGGCTGTTTTGTTGCCCGGTTTAATCCCCCTGTTGATCATAAGTTTGGCGATTATTGTGAATAAAGAGGCCCCCAGTGTTGCCAAAATGGTGGGCATGTTGGTGATTGCCATGGGCATTAGCTTACTGCTGTATGGGCAGCTCACTCAACAGGCTGATATTTCACAGGGCCATGTTTTACTGGCAATGGGCGCATTATGTTGGGCGGTGTTCACCGTTTTAATTAAGTATTGGAATATTGGCCCTTGGCAGGCCACCGTTAGCTTGGCGCTTATTACCTGCCTGTTGTATATGCCGGTGTATGTGTTGTGGTTGCCTAAAAATATGTCGCTAAATGTGTTGGGGGATATTGGGCTGCAAATGGCGTATCAAGGGGTTATGGCCACCATTATTCAAATGGCCTTATATGTAAGGGCAGTGCAGTTATTAGGTGCCTCATCCATGGGGGCGTTAATGGCCATTGTGCCGGTGGTGTCGGGGCTTGCTGCTATTGTGTTATTTAATGAAGCGGTGAGTGGTGAGTTAATCGTGGGATTAGTCTTGGTAAGTCTAGGGGCTTGGTTGGCGCACAGTAATTTTTTGCATAAAAAATCTATGGGCGTCATTACATAAGGTCAGTAAGTAAAGGCTAAAGGTTTATAGTTAAATAAAACACTTAGCCTTTAGGTCGGACAAGTTTATTTTATAGGGCGCCGTAAACTCGTCCATGAGGGCTTGCTTCGGCACTCGACAATAGCATCCTGCATTGTTCTGGTAAGTGACATCCGTGTCACGATCCTGCCTTAAACACCCATAAAATTAACTAGTCAAACCGTTACACAATCAGTGATAAATTTAATTCTAAAGGAGCACAACATGCCATACGTTAATATTAAAATTACCGACGAACAGGTCACCCCGAAACAAAAAGCCGAACTTATTGCGGGCGCCACACAACTACTGGTGGATGTATTAAATAAAAATCCAGCCACGACCGTAGTAGTGATTGATGAGGTGAATACCGATAATTGGGGCATAGGTGGAAAGGTAGTAACCGACCTACGCAAACAGGCCAGCCTAAAGTAACGGATTTTTCACGGTGGGGAATTAAGACATTTTAGGGTCTTTTAAAGACCCTAATGCGTATTGCAATAATTTTAATAGAATAAAAATCGCTAATTTTATGAAATATATTAATAAAGGCCGCGGGATACCAATATTAAATTCAAATTTGTAAGCGAACGCGATAGCCTAGCACCATAATAAAACTAAAAGTTGCGCTGTTATGCAAACCATAACAAAAAATGAATCCCGTAATGTAAATACAAGTGTGCCAAGATTTGTTAATTCGGGTCATCGCGCATTTGGTGTGCCTGCGTCTAATATAAAACCCTTATGCAAATTAATGCTTATGCAAGGGGTGACTTTAGAATCACTTTTACATAATACCAATATTGCCCTAACCGATTTTACACAAATAAATAACAACTTATTGTTTGAGCAATACTTAACGCTTATTACCAATGCTCGTACATTGTGTAAGGACCCCACTTATGCCCTAGTACTGGGTGAGCAGTTTTATATTAATCACGACGGTATATTGTCGTGCCGAGTCATGAGCAGTGATAATGCTTTGGCCGCCATGGAACTGTTAACGCAATATCAAAATCTATTTACCGAATTATTAGAGTTTAGCCTGGATGTAAATGATGATTACGCTATTTTCTCTATTGTGGAAAAAGTGCCTTTAGGTGAGGCTTTGCCACATTTTGTAGAATACAGTTATTCTGTGTTGTGTTCATTGGCAAAATTTTGTTTGGCCAATAATAAAATGCAGGTGGAATTAGAGTTTTCGTACGACAACCCCTGTAAAGGGGATGAATTCGAGACGTTTTTTGCTAACCCTGTGCGTTTTAATTGCAGTGCGAATAGGGTCATTATTCCCAAAAGCACTCTAGTGCAATCGGTTATTTTTTCCGACAAACAATCCGCCATTGAAAATGAAAAACTATGCCAGCAACACTTACAGCAAGTGCGCAGCGAACAAAAAGTGATTCAGGATGTAAAAAAAGCCATTCGCAGTTTGCCGTTTTATAAAGTGTCGTTAGAAGTATTGGCCCAGCAATTGTGCATGAGCACACGCAGCCTTCGAAGGCACTTGCAGGGGCAGGGGGTATCGTATAAAACCCTATTAGAAAACGAACGTAAACGCATTGCGTTAAATCGTATAGAACAACAAGATATCAGCATAGACAAACTAGCCGAATTGCTGGGCTACAATAATGCTTCAAGCTTTAGCCGTGCTTTTAAACGTTGGTTTGGCATTTCCCCTCATCATTACCAGCAAGATAACAGCATGGATTCTTAGTGGAGGCGTTAATCGTGCTCGTGTCATTTCTTTGTAGTCATGCGCCCATATAATTTACAACAGCCTTAATATTAGGCGCGGCCTTATTGGCGTAATTAAGCGTAATGGTATTTATTAAAGTATAAAACCATCAAACTTAAGCATGAAAAAATGGCCATAAATGTAATTAGGCTGGCCGCACAGGTTATGGTGCAAATGCAGGCAACAGGTATTATTTGTAGCGCCTAAGACGTCCAGATATTAGCGTCAAGTGGTATAGGCTTTGCAGGATGCACACAATAAAAATAATGCACACAGGGCCCCAAACATGACGCTAAATTTTCGTACATTCATATCTTCCATTACTTTGGCAACCAGCTTGTCATTTGCCGGTGCCACGCAGGCCGTCGACAACTGCTATATCATGGTTCATGGCCATGGTACTCAAGGCAATGTTATTGATGGCACCAACCAACCTGCGCTAGACAGCTGGCGTGACTCGTACTTCAGTAATTACGAAGGCAGTGATTTTTTAGCCTACCTATTAAGTCCAAGCGATAACTATGCGGTTATTGGTTACGACAGCACCGACGAAAGCGGCTACCCATACTGGCGCAATGAAACGGCCGGTGAAATTGCTCGCCAAATGGTGGCAGTGAAACAAGGTAACGGCGACGGCTACCAGCACGACCAAGCCAATACACAATGCGCCAGCAATGATAACTTTTACGTGGTAAGTCACAGTCAAGGCGCGCAACAAATGGTGTTTATGGCAGGTAATGCCGCTGCGGGTTCACCTTATTACAATACGGCCTTTAGTGCAGACGGTAGTGCGGTAAGTGTGCCTTACACAGATGCCTTTCAAGACATCTTAGCTATCTTTACGTTAGGTGGCGCCATGAGCGGTACCGAAGGCTCGGATCGAGTATGTAATGGTACATGGTTAGATTCACTGATCAACGCGGCGTTTTTAGGCAAAAACTGTAACCCCAGTGTTCAGTGGTTGCAAACCAACGATTCGTACCTAGCGCGTAACCTAATTGGTTCAACATTAGCGGCCCCAATTTATGCCATGGGCGGTTACAAAAGCTTCCCTGGAATTCAAGGCGCGTCGGCTGGTTTCTTAACCGGTGAAGACGATGGTTACATTAACCTAGCCTCACAAATGGGTTGTTCAGGTTCGGCTAAACGTAATCTTTATGATGATCTAAACCAGTATAAAACCTTTTGGGGAATCGCCTACGGCAGCCCAACCTTTAAATGTAATAACAACAATAAAGGCACCCCACGTACCTATACTATGGCCAGTGTTTACACCGACCATGATGCCGAACGTAACGGTGGTATCGCAGCGCCTAGTTTTGTGAGTGTTGAAAACGGCTTAAGCTGTGGCGATGGCAAAAATATGGCAGGCCGCATTAACGCGTGTACCCATTAGTCGGTGTATAGTGTCTTTATTTAGGCACGGATAAATTATGAACTAACACCCTAGCAGCACCATTATTTGGGCCGTTAGGGTGTTTTTATTTTAATAAACACACTAAAGAGCACCACAAGTATGAGCAGTAAACTTTGGTTGTTAATACTGAGTATTTTTGCAGGGGGCTTAGGGTTTATTTTTATTAATAGCTCCGCCACTCTGGTCAATCCATCGGCTTTAAATGCCATTAACAATAACACCACAAATGCATTAACAAACACGTCCAAAACGCCATTGGCTTCTATACCCAGTAGCAATAACGCCAACACGTTGGCGGTTGTTAATACATCAACGATGTTAAACGCAACGTCTCCCATTGAACGTATTCGCACCATGACCGACAAAACCAACTTACAACAAGCATTGGTTAACGAACACGATAACTTTAAGCGTTACCCTCCTCAAAATCAGCGCATTAAAGAAGCACACCAAGACCCTATTACCCAGCGTTATGCGGTAGATGAGCGCACCACCCTAAATGAAGATAATACCTTTGGCATGACCATTTGGAGTGACCAAAAATATTATTTAGCGCAAGACACTGTGCAATTGTTTGCGTATTTACAAGATGCAAATGGTGTAAAACTGGCGGGAGAGTTCTCGGCGGTGTTGCAAGATGGTAATCAACACACGCTTATGTCAATTAAACTGAGCGATGAAAACCGTGATTATGTGTATGAAAGTGCCTTTCAGTTAAATGAAGAGCTGGCCGGATCAGTCCTCAGTCCTGGCATTTACAAAGTCTTAATACACAATACACAATACGAAATTATAGACGCCCTAACCTTTACCCTATCAAAACCCGACATTAGCCTTACCGGCAATTACCACGATAACATTACCGGCGACGGTGATTTATTAATTGAAGCCGAAGTAGAAGTCACCTTACAAAATCGTTTTTATGTACAGGCGTCGTTATACAGTGCCACCCATGTTCCCATTGGTGTGACTCAATTTTCAGGTGATTTGGCGGTGGGAAAACATTGGGTGCCGTTAACGTATTCGGGGTTGATGATTAAAGACGGGGATGAAAGTGGACCGTACGTGTTGGACCAAATATCGGTGGCTAAAGTTACTATGCCCATGCAGCGCGCACCTTCTTTAAAACCTGATTATCAAACCGAATCGTATGGCTTAGATGAATTCTCTGGCAATTCCTATACGCCCTAATGTTATTTCACAGTCATAGCAGACAGTGGCTATGACTGTATTGAAAAACACATATTTAACGTTTTAAACTATTCCGAAGAGTAAGCCACAATCTGCAGCTCCTTGCCCTTAGCAATTTGAATCGCATCAAACAAACTTAGTTGAAACCAGTACTCAATATCGTTTTCGGTAAAATAACTAAAACAAAACATGTTTTCCACCGCATTAAAGCCGCCACAAAACGCATCGTTTTGAAACATGTCGGTAGACTCGTTTTCACTCCATTGGGCAGGGGTTAAATTTTTTACCATTATTTGAAAGCAAATAGATTCAAGTTCTGGGCTAATAGGTATTTCCATTGGATCAATAAACTCATGAAGCGTTAATAAGGGATGCATGTAAACATTTAAAGCTTAGTACTAGTGTAAACGTACCAAGTAATGGCGCGGCGAGTATATCGTATTGTGAATAGACTGGCTTATATTTGTTTTTTATAGCGTAAGGGGGATTAACGCAATTTGAGGGCACTATTGGCATGGTTTTCATTGGCATAATTGCCATATATCATATATCTTTACGCTGTAAGGTTAAAACTAACCTCGCCAATCCAAACATAAAAATAACGATACTGGATTTTAGATGAGCCAAAACGCTGTCATTCGCACGTCACAAGTATTATCACGCCTACCCGGTCTTATGCTGCAGTTACCCAGCCTAATCAAGGGCTCTAGGGTGGCCAAAAACACCAACAAAAACAAACCGGTGGGCTTAGGTCTGTGCTTCGATGACGCAGTGAAAAAGAACCCCCATGGACCTGCCATATTATTTGAAGACACTCAGCTCACCTATACACAGCTTAATGTGTGGGTGAACAGCATTAGCCACTACCTGTTAAACCAAGGGGTAAAAAAGGGCGATTGTGTCGCCATATTTATTGAAAACCGCCCAGAGCTGATAGCCTGCGTGTTAGCCTGTGCCAAAATAGGCGCGGTAAGTGCCATGTTAAATACCGCACAAAAAGGTAAAGTGCTGGCGCACAGTATTAACATCAGCCAACCTAAGATAATCATTGCCGGTGAAGAGTGTTATCAGGCTTTTGAAGATATTCGCCATTTACCCAACTCCATTCGCCAGCATTTATTCTTGTCCAATGTAGACACCCTAACAACCACAACCCATTGCCCACAAAACTGGCTAAACCTAGCCGAGCTTATTAAAACGCAAAGCACCCACAACCCTAAGTTGGCCGCCCCCATCACCAGCGATGACCCGTGTTTTTACCTGTATACCTCGGGCACAACCGGATTGCCCAAGGCGGTTATTTTTAACAATGGCCGCTTCATGAAACTTTACGGCTCGTTTGGTTTAACGGCGGTGCGCTTAACAAAAAATGACCGTTTATATGTGCCCTTGCCCTTTTACCATGCTACTGCGCTGGGGGTGTGCTGGGGCTCAGTACTGGCTCAAGGGGCGTGTTTGGTCATGACCCGTAAATTTAGTGCCTCCAATTTTTGGCAAGACATTAAAAAACACAAAGCCACTTCTTTTGGTTATGTGGGGGAGTTGTGTCGTTATTTATTAGAGCAGCCCAAGCAAAATGATGACCACCTACATAATATTCGCATCATTGTGGGCAACGGTTTACGGCCTGCCATTTGGAAAGAATTTAAAGAGCGTTTCGCCATTAAAAAAATTATGGAATTTTATGGCTCAAGCGAGGGAAATATTGGTTTTACTAATTTATTTAACTTTGACCAAACGGTGGGGGTAAGCCCGTTTCCGTTTGCCATAGTGAAATACGACCGCGAAACGGAACAACCCATCTTGAACCACAAAGGCAAGATGCAAAAAGTTAAGAAGGGTGAAAGTGGTTTATTAATTGGTGAGATCACACCCAAAAGCCCTTTTATTGGCTATACCGACAACGACAAAACGCAATCGGTGATCATTGATGGGGCCTTTAAAAAGAGCGATCGTTGGTTTAACACCGGCGACATTATGTTAAACATGGGGTTTAGGCATGCACAGTTTGTAGATCGCTGTGGTGATACCTTTCGTTGGAAGGGCGAAAACGTATCCACCACCGAAGTCGAGATGCTGGTAGAAGAAGTGGCGGGCATTAGCGAAGCTATTGTTTACGGAGTAGAGATTCCTAATACCAATGGGCGCGCCGGCATGGCCAGTTTAAAATTAAACGGTAAGGTGGCCGACTTTGATTTTGAAAACCTAGTGACACGCTTGCAAGAGAATATGCCTGAGTATTCCATTCCGATATTTTTACGGGTGAACCAACAAATATCGTTAACCGGCACCTTTAAACATTTAAAGGCCCCGCTGAAAGAAAAAGGTTTTGATTTGGCCAAGAACAATTGCCCCATTTATGTACGGTTGCCAAAATCAAACCGTTACATAGAATTGGACGACGCCACTCAAGCTAAAATTGAAGAGGGTGAATTTAGATTTTAAAGCTGCGGTTACCAATGCATAATCATGGGGATGGCCGGGCGTAGATCTCGGCTTAAACCCTGTTGATGGTTATCAAAAGTCACTTCAACCAAATGCTCTTTGCCTTGTTTAAACGTGAGTCGTTTGGCCGATTGAGCGGCCTTTAAAATAGTAGAATGACTGGGGCTATGTATGCACACGTCGCTCACCGATTTTAAGGTGCCCGCTTCAATGTTACGCACAACAGGCTGCATAAACGGCACATAAAAACACAAAGGTTCACTAATATTTTTGGCATTGCTGCCCACATGAAACGCCATCGGTGGCTTAAAATAATCGGGTTGATACGACCAACCGGCGAAGGGCAGGGTTAAATCTGCATTGTCGGCTCGGTTTAATATTACTCCAAAGGGTGAGGCATCTGGATTTTGCACACGCTGGCTAAATGACAAATCACGGCCCGGGCCCTCTTGTGCTTCTTGTGCATCCCGTACCCACAAAAACTCTATCATGCAGTTAGACAATACAAAGCGGCGATTGCTGGTGCCTTGCCCTGCATGATCTCGGCTAAAACTCTCTTCTAAACCCATGCTGAGCAGTGCATCAGCCACAGCTGCACCGGGTTCAGTAAGAATAAAAAAGTGGTCTAGTTCAAGGTTCATGGGGTGATCTTATTGTGTGATATGTAAGTGGCGGTTGCGAGTGACGGTTGTAAATAGATGATACGTTTAGCCGGGCATTTTCATTAATTCAGAGACTTCAAGTGTGCCACCCACCTCTAAAAACGGACAGGCTTTGGCCACTGTTAAAGCGGCTTCCATAGATTCGACGTCAATGATGGTATAGCCCGACATCGCGGTATTGCTGCCACTGCTAACCGATGCATCCGAGTGAACCGTTTGTGTGCCCTTAAGGGGGTTGCCAGGGCTGACCGCTGTCGCGCCCAAATCAGCTAACCATGCCATGTATTTTTGCATGTGCTTCTGGCCTTCTTCTGGCGTTGATGGCGGATTGCCGCCCAGATAAACGATAACGTATTGTGTCATGTGACGTTTCCAGTCCGTGGATTATGAATTTTTATAATAGGCGAGGGTGCAAGGCTTGGCTAGGACTCGATTAAACATAAGTACAAAATGTAGGAGGGCAGCCCCTGCCCGATTTTTTTAGAAACTAAGATCGCTCACAGGGTGAGCTCGTACAGTTATAAAAGTTAATTTGATGCAGTGTTAGCGTTACAGCACATTTTTTAAAATAAGCATGCAGGCCGCTATTAAATACAGGGCGGCCACAGTGTTGCTGGCCAAGCGGCTTGATTGCAGGGCGCCTTTAAAGGTGTGGGCTAATAAGGCGTAACTGGCATAAACAGTAAACGAAATGACCATAGCACTGCCGCCCAATATACAGGCCTGTAACAGATAGTCAGAATGTTGATGTATAAAAAGTGGATACAACATCATACTGGCCAATAGTGCTTTGGGATTAGTGATTGATACCAGCATGGCACTTAAAAACATTTTTACCTTAGAGTAACGGTGCTGGCTTACAGCCTGCTGAACAGGTGTGGCTGTGAATGCCTTAAATGACAAATACAAAAGATACGCCGCTCCTAAAAACTGCCCCACCATAAAAACGCCAGGCAAATTGTGCAGCAGTACCCCTAAGCCCGAAAACACCAACAGCGCATGGACGCCAGTGGCAACCATAAAACCCAAGGGCACCCACAACGAACCCATGGCCCCAAACTTTAACGCTTGCCCCACCGCAAAGGCGCTATTGGGGCCGGGTAGAATTAAAAGGGCGGCAAAGGTAATGATAAAGAGCGCAAGGTTGGATGGATCCATAATGATCACTCGGGGTATTATTTTTTAGTGGTTTTTTCCGGCTTAGATTTTCCGGCTGTTTTAGGCGCTTTGGGCTTTTTAGGAGGCAGCGTTAAAATAAAGTCTTCACATCGGTTTATCCAGTTAAGTAAATCACTGTCGTTAACAAATCCTTCGGGGCATACGTATATCATGCCCTTCATGGCGCGCCCGGTAAAATCCATTTCTTTAGCGTGTGGCAGCTTTAAGTATTCATCATAGTGCAATGGCCCCACGCGGGCCATTAACGTGTCGCCTACGATGCCGCAACACATATGATCTCGCACCATGAAACACAAACCACCAAACATCTTTTTGGCTTCTACATCACCACGATCAGCGAAATGTTCATGTAGGCGATGAGCCAGTCCTTGGTCGTAGGCCACGGCTTATTGAACCGCTATTGGTTTAGGAGAAAGGGAAGCCCGCATTACTCGTAACATGTTTTCGCCCATGACTTTGCGTATTTCAGTTTCACTAAAATTTTGTTGTAACATTTCGTGGGTAAGGGCAGCAAGCTCAGAGGTATCAAACTGGGTTTGCACCGAGCCATCGTAATCAGAGCCCAGTGAAATATGATCAACCCCAATGGCAGTAATACCGGCACGAATAGATTTTACGATACCGGCGGGTGTGTCATCACACGCCGCTTCATTCCAATACCCTATACCGACCACGCCACCATTGTTGGCAATGCGCTTCATTAATGCATCAGGAATATTGCGTTTATGTGGGCAGTGGCTGTAAATACCGCTGTGGCTTAATAACAAAGGACGTTGTGTGAGCGCCAATACATCCAGCACCGTGGCGGGTGATGAATGGGCCACATCAATGATCATGTTTTTACTAATGGCCAGTTGCACCACTTGTTTACCAAACTCGGTTAAGCCCGCGTTAGACTCGCCGTGTAAAGAGCCGCCCAGTTTATTATCAAAAAAGTGCTGCAAACCTATCATGCGGTAACCGGCATCATATAATTTGTTTAGGTTTTCAAGCTGGCCTTCTAAGGGATGTGCGCCTTCCATGCCCATAATGGCGCCTACTATTTTTTGGCCACTGGCTCGCAGCGTTAATACGTCGTCAATGTCAGAAGCTTTACGAATAATACGTACTTGCTTAGGCGCGCGTTGTTCTAGATCTTGCAAGCGTTCAACCTGATACAAAGCCCGTTCAAAAATACTGGTCCATGTGGCCATGGGCCAAGCTTGTGCCATGACGAGTGGGGTAATGTTATCGGCGGCCTGGTCTGAATTAGACTGATAATTTTGTCCGCTGGGGCTTTTTGTCACCGCCGTTAACCCCTGAAACGCCACATTGCCTTCCACTAACCGCGGAAAATCCACATGGCCGTAATTACTGCGTTGCAACAGATCACGATCCCATAATAAAGAATCACTGTGCCAATCACCTACCAGTAAAGAGTTGTGCAAGGCCAGGGCATTGGCACTTACGGGCCACGGCTTATGAGCGATTACTTGATTATGTTGTTGCTCGAGCATGGCGGGGGCAAAGGTTAAAAAGCCCGCCAGTAATACGAGCACTAAAGCTGCGATGAGTATTAGGATTTTTTTCATTTTATTCTTCTTTTAGGAGCCTTAGTGCCACCTTATCACTTATGTTAATACGCTGGGTACTGTGTGGTGATATGGGTTTGGGAAAGTGTGTTGTTACCAATATGGGGGGAGGCGGAAAGATTAACCTGCTAAAAGAGTATTGTTTTAGAGACAGCCTGTGCGCACAAATATACGCTGACGAAGGCGGTATATTGAGGTACAACACAGAATGGTTAAGCAATTGATTCTAAGCGTGGCTCGCTTTACACTGTAAGCCTAAAGAAAAGTGA
>MAAB01007450.1_pt1 | contig 17926 bp, 14 predicted proteins | sample 1115991 | NCBI WGS metagenome assembly MAAB01 (sample SAMN04961124, study PRJNA320927) | seawater metagenome | isolation source: sample BD02T18 sea water enriched with oil for 18 days | place: USA:Gulf of Mexico | collected 2013-07-27
TGGTTAAACTTATTTGGTAACCATAACAAGAGTGCTAATAATTTTATCGTTAAAAATAAACAAAAAACTACCGTTGATATGAACGTAGAGCAATTGTTTTCACATGTTGAATTATTATTAAAAGAGCAACAAGGCAAAGGAGGGTTAACGGCTTCCACTAAAGCGAGTATTGATCGTTATCTTAATAAGATAGTGGAAAAAAAGTCACCTAGTGATAAGTAAAAAGTAAATACCATTGCTTATTTGTTCTTGAAGGCATAAATAATTAGATGCAACGAGAGTCAGTTTTCTGATCATAGCGTTGAATAAATTGATTAACTTTAAGCGTTTTGAGCAATTACCGCTGTAGAGTTTATTATCACGTCGTACGAATCTCGAACGTAGCTTTTAAAATTTGTAATATATTTTCTAACTTATTGTTTCTGTCATGTTATTGAGACTCTTCAGTAACATCCTATGGCCGCCACTTATCTGTAGACATATTGTCTGCCCACGCCATCATTAATTCAACGAAAGCTTTGGTTTTAGCAGGTTGACCTGTTCTTGACGGATAAACCAGATACAAAGCCATGGGCGCGATTTCGACGCCATCTTTTATTTCAATAATGCTTCCTTCATTTAATTGTTTTTTAACCATATTTCTTGGCACTATGCAATATCCCAAACCTTTCTCAACAGCACTTAATACCGCACGAAAATTATTCACCGAAAAACGATAATTAAGCGAAACCTTCTCATCTTTCATATTAATATATTGATGGCTTTGGTTATTAGTCATGCCCACAGCAGGCAATGTCGATAACTGCTTGGCGGTGGAGGGCATAGAGTTTTGTGCTATAAATTCTTTACTGGCCACCAACGACCAGTGACTTTGAAATAACAATCGATAAATGAGGCTGCTATCTTGCACTGCACCTAAACGAGGCTGGATGGCGACGTCAAAATGTTGCTCATGTAAATTAACTTCATTATCAGTTTGCGTTAACTCTAAAGACGCTTTCGGATTTTGCCGTAAAAAGGGCTCAACCACCGAGTTCATAATCACATCAGCTAAATTATTAGGAATACTGACCCGCAATTTGCCGACGACTTCGTGATTCAGCTCCGACATCAGTGCCTCGCCAGTTTGCAATGCCGTTAAGGCTTGTTGGCAATGCTGCAAATACAGTTTACCTGGCTCTGTCAGTCTAACTGTGCGTGTGGTGCGCTCAAACAATCGAATGCCCAAATGGGTTTCAAGCTGGTTTATTTTGTTGCTAACCGTCGATTTTTCGATATTTAATGCGTTCGCGGCTTTTGTGAAGCTTAAATATTGGGCAACTTGGTTGAATATTTGAATTTGATTGAGATCATTGTTCATATATAAAAACAATAAGTTGGTTAATTTGTTAATTATATATTATGAATGAACACTTATAATTAGCAACTTACTTTTATCACTACCTCAGAATTTTCACGGAGAAAACATCATGTCAACTAATCGAAAGTCATTTAGTTTAGGGTATAAAATCATTCACTGGCTTATGGCCGCTCTAGTGTTATTAATGTTTTTCGGCATTATTGGTTTTGCTCAAGCCATTACCGATGAAGATCGTATGGGAATGTTGGTAGGGCATTCAAGTATGGGAACGCTCATTAGTATTTTTGTCATCATTCGAATTTACAAACGATTTATCAGAAAAGATGAAGTTCCTGAGCAAAAAATTAGCAAGGTACAGAGGAAAATTTCGCTATCGGTGCAATACGCCATTTATTTTTTGCTTGTATTTATACCTTTCAGTGGTTATTTGGCGGCGAATTTTCATGAACTACCGGTAATGGTGTTTGGTAACTTCAACATAAACGGCGGCGGAGAATTCAAGCAAAATTTATTTGAAAATTTAAGGTTTATTCATCAATTCGGTATTTATTCGCTGATGGGGTTATTGGTCTTGCACATAGGTGCAGCATTACTCCACGGTATAATTATACGTGACGGTGTACTAGGGTCGATGACTAGGTTTAAGAAACCAATATAATTTTTTAAATGGATTATAAATAAATCAGAGTTCAATTTTGGGGGCAATGACTTGATTATTACTGTTAACTGTCGATTTTTTATTTAAAATAGTTGTATAAACGCACGGTAGGCCCTATCTCACTTTGGGACGTAAATCGCCATAGAGGTTAACTCCGATTTAGACCGCTTAGTATGCATCGCATAAAATAGCGTTAATAATTGAGATAACCTGCTTTGGTTACTGAGGTGTCATATTGCAACTGCTTTTATAAACTATAAATCAATAGCCACAATTACTCCGCCATAACAGAGCTAACTTCAAGTGATATGTACGTAAAACATAAGCTAGCAATTATGATTTTCTAACGACAACTTATATGCACATAACGCTGATTGAGGGTAATCCAGTAGCATCAATATATTTACATTGACTAATTTCCAACCCTCTTATATCGGAAAACTTGTCCTAAACAGATGGACTCATCAGTGTGTTTTTCTTGAGAAACCTTTTCACCTTCGAGCTGATTTCATTTTGCATTCGACCGCCGATATGATCGAACAAAGCTTTTTCTAGTAAATAAAACCAAGCTCCAACAGCATCCTCTTGTTGATAGATATGACCTTCATTAGGTGCAGATAAAAATGTTACCTCTTTTCCTATCGACTCTAACCGTAAGGCATAATCTCTAACATTTAAGATGGATACTTTATTGTCTTTTTCACCGGCAATGATATAAAGCGGCTTAGTTATTTTTTTAGCATTAAAACTTGGTGAAATTTCATTTGAACGCTTCAGATCAGCAGGATCGTGAATATCAACCATTCTATAAGCAAACCGCTCGAGCATTTCTGCTTTATCTTGGCCTTTCATGTTTTTGCTAAGATAAATCGCGGTTTTTGACAGGGCTGTCGCTGGAGCAACGGCAATACCTACTTTGAATAATTCGGGAGTAAAAGTTAAGGCCGTTAAAGTTGAGAAACCACCGAATGAGCCGCCATTTATCGCTAAGCGGCTACGGTCGCCAATACCACGCGATAACACATATTCTAAACCGTCGATAATATCTTGTTGAACGCGACCATCACCAAAATCTCGCTTGGCCGAGTGCATATAATTACGTCCGAAACCTTTAGAAGCTCTAAAATTAGGTTCAAAGACAGCATGTCCTCGATTAGCCAAAAACTGTGCTATACGGGTATTTCCTCCAGTCCTTCGGCTAAATGGACCTCCATGCACCACCACCACAAGCGAGAGCTCTGCTGGTTTTAAACCGCGAGGCAAAGTGACATAGCCTTGTAGCATCATGCCATCACTTGCTTTATATTGAATGGCAACACGTATCGCTAGATCATCATCAGTTAATTGGCTTTTTTTGTCGTTAAGCTTCGTTATAATATCTTCGAATGGTCGGGTTAATTCTGCCGTTTTGGTATCATATAAATAAATTCGTTTTTGCGCCTTATTCGGGTTGTGATCTCTGACCAGCCAGTATTTGGCTTGAAGCTCAGGTTGAATAATCAAAATAGGCGAGTCGAGCTGGCGTTTGATAAAACTGATATGTTGCTCAATGTCTTTAGTAAGTCCGTAATTCTGAAAAAAATCAGTCTGATAAGATACCATGACAGGTTTACCTGATTTAGTATCAAAAACCACATCTTCAATATCAAATCTGTTTTGAGGATCTTGATGAACGACCCTAGCTTTACCTGAGCTAAGTTCAAGGGCAATGAGTTTGCTCAGATCGCTACTATCACGTGCTTTCACAAATAATATATTGGTTTTTATATCATAACTTAATAAGCGACAATAATCGGTAAAATGACAGCTATACACCTCTCTTTTAACATCATCAGTTAGTTCATATATCTTAAATACATTATCCACCCTTTGACTTATAAACTTCAACGGGCCGCCGCCTGGAGCAACAAATCTCACTATCTCATCACTTTTAAATAACGATTCTTTGTTACCCTTTAAATCGACCCGATAAAGTACATACTGCTTATTATTTTGACCAGTAGATTCTTTCATCCAAGTATAAAAATGATGAGGACTACTTTTGTCTGGGCCGTAGAAGAATTGTTCTTTTTCTCGCTCAAGTCGAGCAATGATTACCGGACTTGCAGCAAGTGATACATTGAGTACGGCGACACCTGTTTTTAAATGAATAAAAATACTTTGGCTGTCGCCAGCCCAATAAAGCCCTTTGATCATGCTAGATGTAAAACGTTTACTTTTTACTCCTGTTTCATTATCAGCCATCCATAGCTGTTGCTTGTTATTTTGTTTAATTATATAAAATAGATAACGGCCATCAGGAGATAACGTAACTGTTTTTATGCCCTGATTATTACCTATTAATTCATCTCGAGAGAATAGTCTGGCAGTCGACATTTTTTGGCTTTCAATTATCGCATCAGCCAAGTTATCAGCTCTCACACACTTGCTCATCGTAAGTAATAAAACGCCTGCAACTACGGTTATGACTTTTACATCATTTAACAACCGCTCTACTATCATTGAATGCCATTTAGTCATCATCTACCTCTTTTTAGCTTAAAGTCGAATTTAAACGTTTTGAAAGTACCGGTTTTTTCAACCCTGGTTTAGACTGAATGTTTCCTTTAACTTTATTGATAAAGACAAAACTCAATAGTGCAGGAATACCAATTATCCCGGTCATGATTAGCCATAACCTCGACTTTTTAGTGTCTAAATTGATTAACCGTGACAACCAGAGCACAATGACAACAGAAAGTAGATGTAAGATCAGTGCAACTAGATTAACCAAGGACGGTATTACACCAGAGATCACTGTAGTTAGTGGATGTTCTTCATCAGGGTACGCCTTTAACGTATGATAAATCGTCGCATCCAAGGTGTGTAGAAACGGTGAAATTAAGTATTCAAAATGGCGAATTAGCACAGGGTCATTGTGTTTTTCAAAAAACATTTTATAAATATTTTGAATGCCGTCATCACGCTTGGCGTAAATAATTTCTGCACCAGGCTTATCGAATCCATAATAATTATTTCCCATATAAATCAACAAAAAGCCATCAACCATCGCATATGTATCTACACGTGATATTTGACTGATCTCAGTAGGGTGCGCTAGAGAATAAGCAGGAAATGCTAGATCGAAATGTGCGAACATGTCAGCGGGTTCGTATAAGTATGTATGATTATTAGTCACCATAGAGACAAAGCCTTCAGTAAACTGCGGTCGGCCTACCATCTTCTCTCCATTAGGAATATTTACCTTTACCGATAGCTCCTTCGCTTCAAAATCCATCATGTAAACGGTATTTTCGGTCACAATAAATCTATCTTTAAGCAAAAATGGCACGAGGTTAAAACGATCGTTATTATTCACAGCAGATAAATTTTCAATAAATCCGTTTAACCCAACGAAACCAACGACTTTTCCTGTCTTTTTATTAATGCCTTGGAGTAACATCTCATCATGTGAAAATACCCATAGGTTATTATTCGCTTTATCTTCCATAGAGAAACTCTTATCTCTAAAAGGGTATTGTCCTTTTTTACTAAAACGTCGGGTATGAATATGGATCACATCTGAAGAAGCCAATTCTGCCTGGCGTGCTAACCATGTTTTATTTTCTAAGTTACTATTTTTAACAAGAAAATTTACCCTTTCTTCTGCTGGTAAGTCTTGCCAATAATCGATTGTACCTTCAACGATAAGTTCGCTTGGATTACTAGTTAACATAAACCTTGGTAAATGATAGAAAAGTTGAGTTGATAAAAACAGCAGTGTCACAATCATCATTTGCATTGGTAAAGCCAACATAACTGTTGCCAAGCGTGATTTTAATGGCTGTGAAAGATCTGGTTTAAAAGAGCCAATATTGAGATATAAAAGATACAAAATAACCATCAATGCAATACTACTTTGAAGTAAAATATATTCTGATGTGCTTTGAAAAACTACGAAAAGACCAAGACCTGTTAGTAATGCAAATCGGCTAGCGTTCAACGCGGCAAGACTTCCTATAAGGTAAGTAAAAACACCAATCGCGGCGAGAAATAAACCGAAAGAATAATGGCGCATATCTATGATGGTATCGGTAAAATGGTCGAAACCAATCACCATAATAAACCAGGCAACGGGTACTGCTATCAAAACATTTATGATGCCAGCGATAGCTAGTGCTAGATAAATTTTGCTCGCTTTTAATGGTCGTTGAAGTAAAAATGCCCAGTGATTTTTACGCTTATGAAGCATCATTTGAACAAAGCCAAAAGCAAAGCAAAGGACAATTATGAGTAATGTAACCTCATTGTTAAGAGGCTCTAATATTGGTCCTAATTTCGCAAGAAATGAAAGGACAAATAAATGTTGGACCAATGCAAATATTGCCCAATATCGATAACGATTAAATTCAGCTTTAAATAATGCTAGCATTATGAATACTCCAATTGGTTTGTTGGTCTCTTGTGATTAGCGGTTAAAAAGGCATTAACCGCTCTTTCAAGATTGACTGGTAGTTGATCAATGTCGCGGGCACCCTGTGCTTGTAAATATCCTGAGAAATTATCACCTTGATCTACAATCAGTATATGTTGGCGACCATCAATAACTCGACGTGATAGAAAGCCGGGGATTTCTTTATCTCTACCGTTTATAATATCTAAGTCAGTAACCCAGTAATTGATCCGTTTGCAAAAGTCTTCCGGGGTAGAGTTATTGGTCAAACAGCCATTTTCCATAATGATCAAGTGTTCTGCAATGCGTTCAACTTCCTCCATTTGATGAGAACAATAGATAGTTGTCATCTCATCTTCTGTTTCTGCGAACATCAGTGCTTCTAAAAACGACTGGCGAGCGACAACGTCCAGACCTAATGTAGGTTCATCTAAAATAAGCAGAGTAGGTCGTTGAGCAAGTGACATCGACAAGTTAAAACCAGCACGTTCGCCTCTCGATAGAGCAGATACTTTCTGTTTTGGATCAACGTCGAAATGCTCAATCACTTGATTAAAAATATCGTGATTCCAGTTGGGGTAGAAACTTTGTTGTAGGTTTTTCACTGCATCTACTTTCATCCATCCCGGTAAAGTATGTTCTTCATTAACATAACCAATACGGCCACGATCTTTGGACGATAAGGAGTCACTGAATTCGCCCAGTAACTTGCTTTGACCACTTGTGGGGGTTTCCATTCCCAACAACAGACGAAATAGCGTTGATTTACCCGCACCGTTACTGCCAACAATTGCATGAATTCCACCTTTAGCGATATTAAGGCTAAAATCATTTAGGGCTATCTTTTGTCCAAATCGTTTGGTCAGATTTTTAGTTTCTATACAAAGTTCACTCATCATTGTGTTCCTCAGATTTTTCAATAATATTCAATTTTTTTAGTCTGATTTTTAATTCGTTAATGATTTCTTTTTCAGAATAATTTAACGAAACTGTGTCGCTGACAAAGCTATCAATCGCTTTATGTAGTTTGCTCTTTCGTTCACCGTCATTGATCTTTGGTTTATTTTCTACTACGAAAAGCCCAAGACCTGGCTTAGACTCTATTAGTCCCTCTGAACTTAGTTCTGCGTATGCCTTAGCCACGGTGTTTGGGTTAATTAGTAATTGCATTGCCATACCACGATAGCTTGGCAGTTTGCTACCTGCAGACAATCTCCCTGTGGCTATCTCCATACGAATACCATCAATGATCTGTTTAAACATAGGCCGGCTATCGCCAGTGACTATCTCTATTTTGATGACGGGTGCTTTTATCATTACTTGTACTCTATTAGTTTAGCTTTAGTGCACTACTTGATGTGGTGCACTACTTATGGTAGTGCACTGGTTGTGCGATGTAAACACTTTATATACAGATAAATGGATTTAGAGATTTATTTTAGCCGTTTGTAGTGAGTGAATATTGAAAGGATTTATGAATAAATTATTGATTGATTAACCTAGGTTGATGGATGCCTTACTTTAAAATAATAAATTATTTCAAGTGGGTAGTGAAATTAATAAGCGGTCCTCATCGACACTTTTCGATCGAAATTGACTGATAGGACGATTTGTTGCGGATAATTCAAGGCTGAATTAGGCCTTCTTTCTGGCAGCAGTGAGGCTGAGAACGGATAAAATAGTAGATGAAAAACAGGTTGTCGTTAAAGGCTTCTGGTGCGCGAAGGGGAGTAGGTTTTGAAATTTTGAGTGTTCGTTGAGGTCAACTGAACACCAGTTAGTTGACCTAAGCAAGCCGACAGCTGAATTCAAAATTATTGGCATAGCGGACGTTCATAAAATCGGTTTTGAGACTAATTTAATGTTCAAAAAAGAAAAATATAGTTATATATCGAGAACAATGTCTATGACCCATGCAAGCTCAATATAGTCTTTCAGTCCTGAATTAAACCATACTTAGCTAGTTCAGGTCATGTGTCTGCTTCATACGAATAACAAGCCCAAAACACAGTTAATGTTTCCCGCTTTGCTGAAGCTGCGAACAGACCTAATGGACTTTATTGAAGAAATGATTGGAGTATGACCTACGCAAGTAATTGGGGTTAGTGGGATTGAATTTATGTAAGACCGTTTTTTGATACAGTTCTAAATTATATGATTTCATTAAAATTCAACATGTTGGGTTGGTTGTTGATGTATTAAGAGCTAAAAGTAGGGGGTGAACAAAATCCCCATTTATTAACTTAAATATAAACAGGTAGATAAGGTGTACATGGGCGGCATGATGCAATAGATTTCTAACTCTAAGGTATGTAGCACTAAATATTTAAAGAAAAGCCCGAATAGCAATGTTCGGGCTTTTTTATTTATTAAAATTAATAACAGACAGTAGGGAAATTGTCATTACATTGTTTATATTCACTTTTCCAATTCAAAGTATTATGTTCTTTGGGAAAAGTCACTTCGGTAATTTATTAAGAATTTCTCGCAAGTAATTTAATGATGCGTGTGTATAGTCAAATCCGAAAACAGATTTACTTTCCCGTATAGTGGAAAATATACCGACAAGCTTATTATGTTCATCAAGCACAGGGCTACCACTTAAGCCAGGTAAACTTACGTCCTCAGATGGAGCGACTCTTAAATAGTGTTTTTCTGCTTCAATGAACTTTCCTGGGTACTTATCTTGAGAGCAAGTTTCTTGATTTTCATAAGTACAACCGTATGCTGTTAATAATTCACCTACTTCTAGAGGAGTGTCCCTCAATTCAAGTATGGCTAGGTTTGAATTGTTATCTTTTACTTCAAAAACCAACCAATCTTTAAGCAGTATTTTTTCGTCAATTAGTTCTGTTTTATCGGCATTAAGTAGTTTCCCCAAAGTAACATAACTGTTGCTGTTTTTATTTGGGTGAATCCGCCACTCTTTTAATTCGTCTTGTAAGTAAACAGAAGTTAACGAGGGGGTTTTTGCAACCATCAAGGCATGTTTTACGGTGAGAGCAAATAATTTACCTTTAAAACTAATTAGAAAAGCATTGCCAGCAAATGCATTATTATATTCTGCATTATTAAACGTGACTTGATTGATGCCCGAAAACTGCTGCTGCGTGGCATTAGCTGTTCCAGTCAAAAGTAATGCAGAAACAGCCATTGATAATAGTGTTGACTTAACTATTATTTTATCCATTTTTATTATTTTAAACTTCATCAAACTTTATCTTCCTGTAAATGTGGTTTTTATTTTTAAAATACGCTAACAATTCATTACGCTTAAGCTGAGACCTATAACTTTTTGTTTGGTTCAGCTTCGTTTCACCTTTTAGCTAACTATTGTCGGCCACTATTGGCTCTATTAATTTATCTGTGGCCCAAAATAGTGAACATAAACTGGCTAGGATTAAAGCCAGTGAACATTTTTTTATCATCAAAAGCCTCATGTTTTTATCTATGGGGAACGTCCGCTATAGGGGAAATATCAGTGTAATTTGATTGTTCAGCCATGTCCGCTGTAGATCAAAATATACAAAAATTTTTAGTATAAATTCTCAAATGCTAACGACTTCTTGGTGCACTTTGGCGACGTTAGCGGGTTGTTAATATTAAAGATAGCTTTATGATCTTATAGCTGACCAAAATCTTTTGTTTCTATCTCAGTTTGGGGCACATATTTATACTCTAATTTATACTGTTCCGTGCGCGGAAGATGTTAGCCTCAAATTACGTTCCAACTAATTAATGCAAACATTTTGTCTTATTACTGAGATAATTTAAGAAAGAGCAGAATGGAGTTATAGTACTCAATTCTGCCTTAACCTGAGGAATCTATTAAATTAATTCAAATCCCACTTGTCCTCATCCGAAAACGAAGTCCAAAATACCCCACCCAAGCCACTATACCTAGCATCCAAGCTAACGTGCCAGCATCCGTCCATATCCAACTAAACCCTTGGAAAGTTCTGCCTTCAAAATCATATAAAGTAAAATAGAGAAAGGGAAACAGGGTGAAAATTATCGCCGTATTTAACAAAACCGAACGAAAACCAAGTAATTTTTGCGTGTTTTTCAGTATTATCATCTTATCTTCTGGCTTGAACGCATTCGTGAATGCGAAGGGTAATCCTTGCTCATACTCTTTCTTCATTTTGTCACCAAACTCAGGGTTATCGACAAAATAATTTTCAACTAATTCCCGAGTCTCTGCACTTGCTTCTTTTTCAAAATAAAGCGGTAATAGATCTAAAATAATATTTTCGGTTATATTCATGAGTGTATTCCTCTCGTTTGATTTTTAATTAATTTCATCCTTGCTCGGTGAACTTTTACTTTAAGCGAAGATATAGGTAACTTTAATAATTGTGATATCTCGTGATAAGAAAGCCCTTCATATGCTTTCATAAAAAGCACGGTACGATCAATTTCGGACAAGCCTTGTAGTTTAGCGAGCACGATGTTTAATTCAGCTTGGTCGCCAATAATATTTTCTGTATTTGGCGCTGGGTCAACAAAATCCGGTTCTAGCTCAACTTGTTCTTTGTGCTTTTTACAGCCTTGAAGATAAATATTACGAGCAATCGTTAATAAATAACCTTTGACCGTTTCAGCTTGCAAATCGCTTTTTGCTGTCCACATCCGCAAATAGGTTTCAGCGGTAATATCTTTAGCTTCATCTGTGTGGCCACAGAGCCAGAATGCGAAACGAAAAATATCTTGCTGATAATTGTCGTATAACTGTTCAAATAAACTGCTGTCTGTTTTGTTCATATTTATAGTATTCATTAGCGTCAAAAAGGTTACATATTTTTTTATTAATATTTTTACAATAGGTCAATTCGTTTTATGGTTGCCACTATTTCATTGACTAGACGACGCCCATTCGCAGAGTTAGTTAATATGACAACGCCATTACCCGTTCTTAAGTTACCCATCATAAAGGCTTTATACGATTCGTTTGAACCGCCGTGGAAAAATACGTCATCTTGGGATAGTTCTGGACCCAAGCCAAACGCTCCCGGTTTAACCCTAGTCATCATATCTTTTGCTAATGTCTTGCTGATAATGGCGGAACTCTCTCCGTGATATGCATCAATCAGTGCAATAACTAGCGTTGCCAGCTCAGTGGGCGTTGTCCACAATCCAGAAGCCCCCATTTCTGGCATGGCTTCCCAACCTCTGGGTAACGCGCGAGGCTCTCCATTTGGACCATGTGCTTTGGCAATATTTCCATGGTTCACTGGCAACGGATTCTGGTAGGTGCTTCGTGTCATATTCAAGGGTTCAAAAACCAACTTTTTGACTGCACTGGCAAAATCAAGCTCGGTTGTTTCTTCGATAATGAGCTGTTCAACAGTGATGCCACCGCCAGAATAGAGATAGTTTGTGCCTGGCGTAAAAATAACCTCTACTGGGCCATGTTGTGCTGGCGAACGACCCATTAAAGTGTCCAAGGTATTAGGAAGCTTTTCTCCCGGCTGAAAATCCTTAAAACCATGAATTGTGAAACCGGCGGTATGCGACAAAATATGCCTTAAGGTCACCGGCTGCTTTTGGGTATATTTATTCTCCGTGACCTGCCAGCTTGTCAAATAACGATTAACGTCGGCGTCTAAATCCAACTTACCTTGTTCAACCAACCGCAACGTTGCCACAGCCGCAGCAACTTTACTGACCGAGCCGACCGAGAAGACTGTTTCGCTATCGATCTTGTCCTTAGTACCCGCTTGCTTAACACCATAGCTTTTGGCAAAGAGCAGTTTTCCGTTTTTTATCAGCGCAATACTCATTCCCGGTACACGGTGCAATTTCATCCTTTCTTCAATCGTTCCATAAAGCGTGCGTCCATTGCGAAAACTCGCTTCAAAATTTTCAATGCTTGGTATTGATTCCTCATCATATAAATTGGCATTAATCGGCAAGATAACTACCGCTAAACAAAAGCTGACTGTAAGATTTTTTACGTTGTTGATAATATTTAGCATCAGACCATTACCTTTAGGATGTTGAAATTGAGAATAATCTTATCTAGTAAGTTGGTATAAATCGCCAATGATTACTTTATTGCGCTGCATTTGTTAATAATTCAATCATAGCCTGATTATCACGAAGGGCGGCTATTTCAAGAGCCGTGCGTCCACTCTTGGTCTGCAAGTTAACTTTTGCTCCTTTTTCTAAAAGCAATTGCAGTGATTCGATTGCTTGTGCTTCGGCGGCATGATGCAAGGGAGTGAAGCCGGAAAGGTTGGTCATATTAATATCAACACCTGCTTCCAGTAGAAGATTTATCATCGCGGTATTATTTTCTAATGCCGCCCAATTTAAAGGTCTTCTGCCATTTGGACCTGTTAAATACGAACGTGTATCGAGTTCATTCAAATCGATACCTGCATGGATAAGCACTTTGGCCGAGTCCATGTCCTTCATCAAAATAGCGTCTGTTAGCCCGTTTGGTCTCAGCTTTTTAGCCACTTTCTTATAGTCAGAGGCAAGGACATCTTTTTTGGTAAATGTTCTGTCTCGCCCGCTTTTCGTGAAGATAAATGAATCAAATCCGTTCTTTTCATTAGCTATAAATCTAATTTTTATTGGGATGCCTTCGAAGTGAAAGTTATTGCCCTGTTCATGAACAAGCATAAATTTCCCTTGTCCTTTTGATACCATGAACAATTGGTCATTATCAAGATACACACTTACGGCTCTTGTGGACACTATGCTTGGTAAATAGTGTCCAACGAATTTTTCTGAGTGGTCGGGATTAACGTTTCCATAAGCAGGGCTGATTATTGTGGTGATAATAATTAATCCGATTAATAATAATTTTTTAAGCAACATATTTCTCTCCAAATTGAGTTGGTAATCATTAGAATAAACAAGAGAATGTCGTTAGCTCGTTCTCTTACCTATATTATTCAAAATCAGGGAAAAGGTTACAAAATTAATGTTAAGTGTACTCAATGCTATAGCTGGTAGTAGCTGCAGACACTGAATTTTTTTAACAGCAGGGTGATATGATGAGAGTTGAAAGGGCACTAAAATTAAATGTCGTACATACCTGTTTTACCATATGTTGTGACGTTATCTATACAAAGTATAATCCAAAATTACGGTTTCAACTCCAGAGACTAATATCTCAAATATGGTAATACTTAATACCGTATCTGCAAGCCAAACTGTCCGGTCAATAGTAATGGTTAGTTCGTTACAGGGGCGAAATGATAGAATAATTCTTCTAATGTCAGCTATCTTGAAGATAGTTGACATAAAAATGGAGTTTATTGCTCTCATAATTTAGCCCATTTGTGGCATAAGTTAGCCTAAGGGGACAACTTCAATCGGTTAAATTTTGGTTTATAGATCCATCCAGTGCTAACGACTTCTTGGTGCGCTAAGCAGAAGTGGGCAGTAATAAAACTTAACGTCTCCAGTAGCCTTAAGCAGTCATTATAGTTTGGATTTACTAAGCGAACTAAATTCTTAAGTCAATCAGCTTCTATATTATATTTCCTAATTCCAGATAAAACTGAAAAACATTATACTGGTGAAATTTTGTACACATTAGTTTGGTCTATTTCTTATCGATATTAATTTTTTTGGAATTGACCATGAAATATTTAGTATTAGGCAAACATAAACTTACTATCATCAAGCTATTGATTTTGTTTCTACTCCTTTTTTTATTTATTCCCATCAGCTATTCGTCAGATGTATCTACCAGCTTTGAGACTACGAATACAAGTGGTTCATTTACATTAGGCACTCCGCCGAAAACGGTTACTTTTACTGATGGTGAAGCAAAGTTTGCGGGAATTTCTTCGTTGTATCACTCTGGCTCTCAGGCTTTTATGGTACAAAACAATACCGCTATCATCACTTTTGAAACTCCTGCGGCAATGATTAATGTTTTCTTAAAAGCACAATCGGGTGCGGTAGGAGCAACCGTTAGCATTTATGACATCAATGACAATTTAGTTGAAAGTTATAGTGCAACGACCTCATGGCAAGAAATAGACCTAGTATCGACTGAGGGAATATCTCGCATTGAATTAATGAACACCACATCAAGTTATGCGGTGTTCGATGACTTTAGTTTTACCGCATTGACTGAAACACCTACTCCAGTAGATCCAATAAAATTAGATGATCCCATTGGATTCCCCATTTTTAGTGGCGGCCTAAAATTAAAACTAGAAGTGCTTGCTGAAGGATTAACCGCACCATTATGGGGAGTTTCAGCTCCGACTATTACTGACTATATGTATGTCATTGATCAAGTTGGTAGTATTTGGTCTGTTGAACTATCTACAGGAAATAAAGAGCTAGTAGCTGATTTATCATCATTACTTATTGCTCTTGGCATCCCTGAGTTCGGTGGGTTTGATGAACGGGGATTATTAGGTATCGCTTTTCATCCTCAATTTGCAGTTAACCACAAACTTTATACATACAGCTCACAACCGGTAAGTGGTGTTGCTGACTTTTCGACTATGCCTGTTGGTGTCACCGCAGACCATCAAGGTGTGTTAACTGAATGGTTGGCGACTATCGACGGAACACTTATTTTTGATCAAAATTCGGCAAGAGAAATATTAAGAATTGATGAACCACAATTTAACCATAACGGTGGAGCCATAGCTTTCGATGTTGATAACTTGTTGTATGTTGCTATAGGTGATGGCGGAGGGGCTGATGATGCTGATGGTCAAAACTTTATTGATAGTGTAATGGTTGGACATGGTGATTTGGGTAATGGCCAAAATAAAGATAATATTTTAGGGACTATTATTCGTATCGATCCACTCGGAAATAATAGCAACAATGGTAATTACGGTATTCCTGATTCAAATCCTTTTGTAGATATAAGCGGTCTAGATGAAATTTACGCTTATGGTTTACGCAATCCATATCGACTCTCCTTTGATAGTCAAACCGGTGATTTATATGTCGCTGATGTTGGGCAAAACGACATTGAAGAAATAAATATCATCACTTCAGGAGGAAATTATGGCTGGAATATTAGAGAGGGTAGTTTTGGATTTTTTGCTAATGGAAATGATGATGGTTATGTTTTTGTGCAAGTAGATAGCTCGGATACCATAGATCCAATTATTGAATATGATCACGATGAAGGGTTTGCCATTATTGGTGGCTTTGTTTATCGAGGAATAACTTATAGTGATATGCAAGGAAATTATGTGTTTGGAGATTACAACGGTCGATTGTTTTATATAAACAATGAAGGCACGATATCAGAGTTTCAATATGTTGATGAAATGGACATTGGCGCTATTCTCGGCTTTGCACAAGATAGCGCAGGTGAATTATATGTATTAACTAATGCCGATGGAATTCCTTCGGGTACAAGCGGCACTGTCTACCAAATAACTTTGTTAGCGAACCAAGCGCCAATAGCCAATTCAGGTGAAGATCAAACGGTAAATGAAGGCACTCAAGTCACTTTAAATGCATCGCTTAGTGAAGATCCTGATGGCGATACCCTTAATTTTGAATGGACTCAAAACGCAGGGACTTCAGTAACCTTAAGTAACAACGCTAGTGCTACACCTAATTTTATGGCTCCTAGCGTAAATTCAAGCACGTTACTCACTTTTACCGTTACCGTTAATGACGGCCATTTATTTTCGGTCAGTGAGGTGAATATTACCGTGGACGATATATCTGTCCCACCAACAATGAACAATTCAAGTAGTGGCGGTGGTGGTGGAGTATTATTTTACTTATTTTTTATTTTAATAACCCTTGTTGCTTACAAGCAAAACAGGCACAAATCCTATCTTTAGCAACTAGAAGTATAGATGGAAAATGGTAGACAAAATCACGTCAGCGTCATTGGAAGAACTGACGTCTATCGGAACTATCCATTAATGTCGGGAATGCAGCGAGTGTGAATATCTTTCAAGTATTCATGTCCTCTTACTTATCGATAGCGCTCCTAATTTAGAGTGATTTCAAATAATAAATTTGGTCTTCTATGTGGCAGCTATTGACCCTAGAATAATCAACACTGGTAGCTTTCCCTCATCAAAAGCTAGCAACAAAAAGGCCATGCTCTATACTTTATTATTATCAAATAAATTTAGTTTAATAATAAAAGCGAACTTTAATATGCAAATTAGAAGTAAAGTTTTACATGCTGTTTTATGGATGTTTGCATTTTTTCTAACTGGTCATGGGCTTATGCAAAGTGATGTTTTTTCCAACCCTTCGCAGGGCTCTGAATATTTTTTGTTTTTGGAAGGTCTAGTAGGATGGCTGCTTGTGGGGGCTTATATGGCTTACATGGGGGGCATTGAAAGCTACTCCCGATTAATATTTCTTGCGTTACTTTGGTTTATTCTTTTTGTTTTGGTTATGTTTTTAACACCTAGTTTTCATGATTACTTGGACTCACTAACTCGATATGCAACGGGAGATCAACTAGTTTCATCAATTGGTATTTTATGCGGAATTTTTGGTAGTTTAGGTGGATTAATTACGACCAAACTAATTACTAATCATAATAATATTTTTTTAAAGACATCGAAGCTATTTGTCATTAGTTTGGTATGGGGGATCATATTAGGATTGGGAAGTGCTATATCCTTATATGTAGCTTATTTTTTTATGATGCTATTTGACGCAACAATAAATGCATATTTTTCGATTGCTTTTGGCCTCGGCATGGCTATTATTGGTTATGTAATAGGTTTATTGATTTATAAATTAAATAAATATTCGTTAGTATCCTTATAATCAGACTTCAACATTCTATTTAATCCTGTATTTAAATCGTTTATTCATAAGAAAGCTAATCCGAGTCAACTTTTTACCTCCATTGGTTAATGTCCTCAGTGTTGTATTAATTATCATGTCTCAATTTTTCGCTTTTCTTTTGTTTAATGGTAATAATAAACGTATAATTCACTCATGTTTTAGTTGCTACTGTTAGCAATTTAGTCTATTTTAATCCCAAAGGTTTTTAAGCAACCATGTGATATCAAACAAGTTTTCCTGTGTGCCCATGCTCGATTGGACTGACTCTCCCATTTTTTCTGCCCTGTAAGGCTCAAAGGAGTACTAAAGGGATACCTTCAAGTTTCTATACTTAATTATAGCCCTTTTGGGATACTTCTGTTCCAATTTAACTTCGTGTTTATCACTCTATTGTAACTTCAGCTCAGTGCGCAGAGCGGAAGTTAGCTTCAAAAAATTTGCGATATATTTTCTAATGGATTGACTGTGTCATATTACAGAGAAGTCTCAGTAACAAACCAAAATCAATACTTTTAACTCATAACTTATTGATATAATTGTAAATAACCTTTAATTCTCTTTTGGATATTACTGAGAAGTCTCTGTAATATCAAAGTCTTAACAAAGATAAAATATTTTTAGTTTCTAAGGTACTGAAAATATGGGATATTAATACGAATTAAATTAAAGTTATGGGACGGACATTACTGAGAAGTCTCCATAATAAACG
>MAAB01029278.1_pt1 | contig 17913 bp, 13 predicted proteins | sample 1115991 | NCBI WGS metagenome assembly MAAB01 (sample SAMN04961124, study PRJNA320927) | seawater metagenome | isolation source: sample BD02T18 sea water enriched with oil for 18 days | place: USA:Gulf of Mexico | collected 2013-07-27
TTAGCAGGTTTTGGTGAGGGTGGTACAGGTCATGTATTTAACCTAGGACATGGCATACATCCTGATGTGAACCCTGAACATGCAGGGCACTTTATTGAGTCAGTACATCGTTTAAGCAAGCCATACCACAAGTAAAAGTTACGAATTATTAGTAATAAAAGTAGCGATCTCCTAGGAGTTTGCTACTTTTTCAGTCACTTCCATTCGCCCTGAGCTTGTCGAAGGGCTATTCTTCATCCATTTCGTAAGCACTAAAATCAGTAATTCCCTTTTCTTCTAAAATACGTCGGACACTGGCAGGTAACTTTTCATCGTTATCTTTAGCGAGATCTTCATCATCTGGTAATGGCTGACCAGTGAAAGCGTGTAAAAACGCTTCGCACAATAATTCACTATTAGTCGCATGACGTAAATTATTTACTTGGCGTCTTGTGCGCTCATCGGTTAATACTTTTAAAACACGCAAAGGAATTGATACAGTGATTTTTTTTACTTGTTCACTTTTCTTACCGTGCTCGGCATAGGGATTAATATATTCGTCATTCCACTGAGCCATGAAAATTCCTCTGTTTTTATTTGAGTGATGTACTATTTTATATTGTTATAAGATAGATTTTACTGGATGCAGCAATTCAGTCAAGTAGAAGTTTAGATGTCTAAAATATCTTGACCTAAATAACCAAACCGTTTAGAGTTATAGACGTCCAAACATCCAAATGAATTCGATGAATATTGTTAAAGCCATAAGTTAATGAGAATGAGGAATAAAAATGTCGAATGCTAACATCAAAAATATTACTACTTCGGCAGTCCGGGCTGGTATTAATACTGACAAGCATCATGGTGCTGTTGTTGCGCCTATTCATTTATCGAGCACTTATTCATTAAAGGGGTTTAATGAAAAACGTCAGTTTGATTACTCCCGTACAGGTAATCCAACACGAGCACTATTTGCAAAAGCGATCGCTGATTTAGAACAAGGCAGTGTTGGTATTGTTACTAGTACAGGCATGTCGTCAGTACATTTAATTTGCCAGTTATTATCTGTTGATGATTTAGTGGTTATTCCCCATGATTGTTATGGAGGTAGTTTTCGCTTATTTACTCATTTAGCTAAACGTGGCCAATTTAAGCTGGTTGTCGTTGATCAAAATGATCAAAGTGCATTGGCGCAAGCGTTAGCGAAAAAACCAAAATTAGTGTTATTAGAAAGCCCAAGTAACCCATTGTTACGTCTGGTTGATATTGAAGAAGTAACTAAAGCTTGCCACAACGTTGGCGCCTTAGTTGCCGTTGATAACACCTTTTTATCTCCAGCTTTACAGCAGCCGTTAACGCTGGGCGCAGATATCGTCTTTCATTCCACTACTAAATATATTAATGGGCATAGTGATGTTGTTGGTGGTGTTTTAGTTACTAAAGAACAAACATTAGGGGAAGAATTAGCGTGGTGGGCAAATTGTATCGGCATTACAGGCTGCGCCTTCGACAGTTTTTTGGCCTTGCGAGGTTTGAAAACCCTACCAGTACGCATTAAACAGCACCAAGAAAATACTGCACAAGTGGCTGCATTTTTAAAAAATCATCCGGCTATTGATGTTGTTTACTACCCTGGTTTTGAAGATCATCCAGGTCATGATATTGCTAAAAAGCAGCAAGCAGGTTTTGGCGCTATGCTCAGTTTTGAAGTTAAAGGTGGCGTTGAAGCCGTAAAAAAATTATTCAGCAATTTAGAATTATTTACTTTGGCACAGTCTTTAGGCGGTGTGGAAAGTTTAATAAGTCATCCACCGACTATGACTCATGCAGGTATGGAAGAAGCGGCAAGACTTGAAGCTGGAATAACCGACTCATTAGTGAGAATTTCTGTCGGCATTGAAGACATTGCCGATATATTGGCAGATTTAGCTCACGGCTTAAATCAGAGCCAAACGAGTTAACTACAAGACTAATTACGAGAATAGCTAGCAACTCATCTATAGAGTGAAAAATGACAGAATTAAATACACCTAAAAATAAATTAGAAAAGCATGCGATTAATGTTCATAAATTTGGTGGTAGCTCGTTAGCTAATGCGCAATGTATATTGCGCGCAGTTGAGATTATCCGTCAAAATTGTCAGTTAAATGACATTATTGTCGTTTCTGCCAACGGTAAAACCACAGATTGTTTATTCACACTGCTTGTTTTGGCGCAAAGCAAAGACTTTACAAAAGCACTGGTTGATTTAGAGCATCAACAAGCAGACCTTATCAATGAATTGTTGAATGAAAAAAATGCTAAGCAATTAACACATTCGTTATCAACAGACATTCAGCAGTTGTCTCAATGGTTATCCGGTAATTTAATTCAGCATAGAAATGATATTTTAGCTTATGGTGAATTGTGGTCAGCGCGATTATTATCCGCTTTGCTTAATGAAAAAATTTGCCCTAGTTGTGCTATTGATGCTCGAGATTTTCTCGTTATTGATAACGAACAAAAGTGCGAGGTCGATCACGCCTTAAGCAGTGCACAGCTTAAAACACATTTGCAGTTTGGCAAGTTAGCGGTAATTACGGGTTATATCAGTAAAGATAACCGAGGAAAAACTTGTACTTTGGGTCGTAACGGTAGTGATTATTCAGCAACGATTATGGCTTCATTAGTCGGTGCTTTTAATGTGACTTTGTGGACCGACGTTGACGGCATTTACAGTGCTGATCCTCGCGTTGTGCCTAATGCAAGAAAACTACACCGTTTGCCTAATGGTGTAGCTGAAGAGCTTGGTCGCCTTGGTAACCCAGTATTACATGCAAAAACGCTGACACCCTTGGTAAATGAGAGCTTGTCTCACCACTGTCATTTACATGTAGCGAGTAGTTTTGATGCCCAAGTTTCAGGTACTGAAATAGGTAAGTTTGGTCACATTGCGAAACAAGAGTTATCAGTAACCTATTTAAATGATTTGTTATTAGCGAAATCAACAAGCTTTATCGGTGGAGCAGGTGCTGATTTATTGGAAAAGGCCTTGAATGAGTTTTCGCCTATTTGTATTGATGGTAGTGAAGGGTTTATTGTTATTAATCAAAATCAGCAAAAGATCTTGAGCCAAAGGTTAGCGAGTCATGATGTTGAAGTGACTTTCAAGCCAGTTGCTATTATTGCGACCGTTGGTCATAAAGTAGCACAACGCGGCGATATTAAAGCTCGCTTCAAGCGTTCATTAAAAAGTGCTCAACCTTTGCATTTAGCCTCAAGTGAAAATAATCATAGTGTCATTGCTATTTTATCTGATCCCTGCAGTACCGAATTATTGAACAATGTTCATCATGATATTATTAAAGACTCTCGACATATTGGTTTAGTGATTGCAGGATTAGGTAATATCGGAGAGCGTTTTATTGAGTTGTTGCCAGCACAGTTAAATCGCATTTATGCCTTGGAAAACATTCATCTTGTTGGTTTGTTATCTTCCAAAAAGGCGCTTATTAGTAATGATGGTATTGATGTGAACCAGGCAATGTCATTGTTCAAGCAAGAAGCTAAGCAGTATGACCACCAGCAGTTATTATCATGGTTAAGTAATCATCCCTATGATGAATTGATTGTGGTTGACATCACCCCAAGTGAAGACTTTAGTTTGCTTTATCAAGATTTTTTTACACAAGGCATTCATGTTATTGGTGCGAATAAGTGGGCAGCTTCATCGGAAACAGAGCACTACAATAAGTTAGTAAACACCGCTGATAAAAATAACAGCTTATGGTTAGGGAATACTACGGTTGGAGCAGGTTTGCCAATCAATTATGCGATTGAAGATTTAAATAAAAGTGGTGATGAAATTACCGCTATTGCGGGTATTTTTTCTGGTACCTTATCATGGCTATTTGAAACGTATGATGGCTCAACAGATTTTTCTGTACTACTTTTAGATGCACTTTCGCAGGGAATAACAGAGCCAGATCCCCGTGAAGATTTATCCGGTCGTGATGTGCAACGAAAACTATTGATTTTAGCTCGCATGGCAGGTTTTGAATTATCACTTGATGATATTGATTGCAAAAATCTAGTACCACATGCATTGCAAAATATTAGTACAGAAGAGTTTTTGACAAGAGCGAATGAGTTAGACGACTATTTTGCAAGCGCGTTAATCGATGCTAACAATAAATCGTGTTGTATTCGTTATGTTGCTCGCTTAAGCGTATATGATACAGGTAATATTCAAGCCAAGGTAAGTTTAGAAGTGCTAGAGCAAAGTGATGCTTTTGCCAGTTTGACACCTTGCGACAATATTTTCCAAATCAGTAGCCATTGGTATCAAGAAAATCCATTAATTATACGTGGCCCCGGCGCAGGAAGAGATGTTACTGCCGGCGGTATACATTCAGATTTAGTAAACATTTGTCAGCAATTAGCTCACAAGCAAAACCAAGTAAAAATAAAGGGGATAAACTAATGAGTTATAGCCATGCCAGACAAGTGGAGTCACTTAATCGTAGATTGAGTGAAATTAGCAATGATATTCAAGTTTCGTTTGAATTTTTCCCACCAAACACTCCAGAGATGGAAACTACATTGTGGAATTCAATCGAGCGCTTAGCACCTTTAAAGCCTAGCTTTGTTTCAGTAACTTATGGTGCTGGATCAGGTACACGTGATAGAACTCACGATATTATTAAGCGTATTCAAAAGGATACTGCTTTGCTTGCGGCGCCGCATTTAACTTGCATTGATGCAGGTCGTGAAGAATTAATACAAATTGCTAAAGATTACTGGGCCAGTGGTGTGCGTCATATTGTTGCTTTACGTGGTGATTTGCCAAATAGCGATGAAAAACCAAGTATGTACGCATCAGATTTAGTTGAATTATTGAGAAGTGTGGCTGATTTTGACATTTCAGTTGCGGCTTATCCAGAAGGGCATCCAGAAGCGCCAAATCCGCAGTTTGATTTACTTAATTTGAAACGTAAGATTGATGCAGGTGCCAATCGCGCGATTAGTCAATTCTTCTTTGATATTGAGTCATACCTAAGATTTCGAGACCGCTGTGTAACCGTTGGTATTGATGTTGAAATTATCCCAGGCATTTTACCGGTAACTAATTACAAAATGTTGGAGCGCTTTGCCGGCTTAACCAATGTTCACGTGCCGAGTTGGATGCCTAAAATGTATGAAGGCTTGGAAGATGATGAAATGACTCGCCGTATGGTTGGCGCAAATATCGCTATGGAGCAAGTGAAAGTGTTAAACCGTGAAGGCGTAAAAAACTTCCATTTTTACACCCTAAACAGAGCTGAATTAACTTTTGCTTTGTGTCATACCTTAGGTATACGTCCACAGAAGTAAGCAATAAGAGTCTATATTCAGACCACCTTCAGATGCGATAAATTGTATATTGTAGTGGCTTGGGTGTATAAATGAGGCATAAGGAAGTGTCTTTCATTATTTCTAAATTTAACTTTTGTTCTTGTTGCTTAGTTTTGTTTTTTCTAGCATCATTAGCATTTATTTCATAATTAAATAAATACATGGCTAAACCTCCTCTGTATCAAACGCACTATACCCGTCAGGTTCAGACTCTGCTTACAAAGGTCTATGGGCGTAGCATACTTAATGACTCTGTGCTTGAACGCGCTATCAGTTATTTTGAACATCATGAATTTGTTGCTTCAGACTCCTCAATTAGCCCAGAAGGTCAAGCCTTACATAAATTAGAGCAGACAGAGCGCCATAGCAATTTACAAGCTATATGCTTTGAGATAATCGAATTAATTGAAGGTGACAGCTTTGAAGAAAGCAATCGAAAATCTGCCCAGTTACTTGGCTCTATACAATTGATTAGCCCAACGGAAGGTAAGAAAGTTTCTGCCAATAATGAACAATGTAAACCACTATACAAATCTATATTAAGCTTGCGTTTGCTTGATAGATTACTACTAAATAATGAAATAAATGATCCGTATATTCTAAAAATATTAGCAGAGTTTGAAGGACAATCTTATGCTGACTTTGATGCTGCTGCACACCTTCGTTTTGCGGAGCTTGTGAAAATGCCACTTATTATGGCTGCTTTATTACAAGATATTGGCCATAACCATGCTCAAGCGCAAACGATTCTTCTTGGAGAAGATGGTAATCAAGATCCACATCGAACTTTAGAGATTGAAGATAGAAAAAAATTATTACAAATCAATCATAAACAGACACTTGCATATATATCCAATGGTATTGGCATTCCTAGTTACGTAGGAAACTCTAAAGCTGAGCGTGATCAATTTGTTATTGATGAGCAACTAAAGCATCAGTTTATAAAAAAATTAATCAAGAGTAGTTTTAAGGCACAGCAAAGTGTTGGTAATTTATTAAAAGTACCACAAATCTATGTTTCTATCATATTTTCAACTAAAGACAGTTATAACTACAAGCTATTGCCTAAGGTGTATCAGGTTTTAAATAAAAATGCTGAATTAGGTATTTGTTCGCAAAGGGTTGTTGATGCGCTTTATCAAATTACCGGTATTTTTCCCCAAGGTTATGGCATTATCTATATGCCAGAAGATGGGGCGGGGCAACAAGGAGACTGTTATGAATATGCCATTGTTAATCGGCTTTACCCCGAATTACCTGAGCAGCCTTTATGCCGTATTGCAACTCGAAAACTTGCTTTCATTAGTCACGGCCATAATATTGAGGTTAAGAAAAAGAACAATTTATATTTTCCTGAAATGGCAAAGAAAGTGGCAAGGCTAAGCAAAGAGCGCTTAAATGAAATTCTTGAATTATTGTCGTCAAATTATCAAGAAAGGCAGCAGCTTGATTTGCTACCTCGATGTTGGCACGCGAATGAATTTTTTTCAGTTAAAGAAAATCAGAAACTGTGGAATAAAGAAGAAAATAATTGAAAAAGTGATTTCTCTATAAATTATTAAATATCTAGACAGTAACGTTGGATCATTTCTATCAACAATTTATCTGTTTTGTCTATTTCGCTATGTGCTAAAAATTCATTTGGCTGATGCGCTTGATCTATTGACCCAGGTCCTAAGACAATAGTTTGGCAGCCGAGTTCCTGAATAAAAGGCGCTTCGGTTGCATAATTTACCGCGCAACACTTGTGACCGCTTATTTCTTCGGCAATACTCACAAAACATTCGTCATCAGATGAACTTTTTTCTTGTTCAAAACTTGGCGAGCTAGGATGTAATTCTTCAAAGCTAATTCGAGCGGGATATTTTTCTGCCAGCGGCTTTAACGCTTCGCTTAACCAGTGCAATAATTCATCATCGCTCATACCAGGCAAAGAGCGTAAATCTATGTCTAAATCACAGTGACCACAAATACGATTGGCATTATCACCCCCTTTAATTGCTCCCAGATTTAATGTTGGCGCAGGTACGTCGAATGCTTCATTTTTATAATTAAAGTTGAATTTTTCTTTTAAATCAATCAACTCACCAATCACTTGATACATGATTTCAATAGCATTAACGCCAAGGTTTGGTTTGCTTGAATGACCTGATTGACCTTGTACACTAATACGGTGCGACATATGGCCTTTGTGCATTATTACCGGAACTAGATTGGTTGGTTCACCAATGATAGCAACGTCGGGTTTAGCGGCTTGGCTTTGAGCGAAAAAACGTGCACCAGCCATAGTGGTTTCTTCATCCGCAGTGGCTAGAATATATAATGGTTTTTTTAGGTTTTTAGCGCTAATTCCTTTGCAGGCTTGTAAAATAAAAGCAAAAAAACCTTTCATATCACACGTGCCAAGACCATAAAACTTATCATCTTTATCTAGCACGCTCATAGGGTCACTTTGCCAGCGGCTTTCATCAAAGGGCACTGTATCACTGTGTCCTGCTAACAATAAGCCCCCTTCACCACTACCAAGTTTGGCTAATAAATTATATTTATTGTCACCACCTTTGTGTGCACTGGGTACTCTTTGGATATCAATGCTAAAGCCTAATTGCTCAAACCATGTAGCAAGTAATTGAATTACTTCTAAATTACCTTGATCCCAACTTGGTTGAGTTGAACTAATTGAAGAGCAAGCAATCAATTGAGTCAAAGATTGAGTGAAGTTAGGTATTTGCGACATATCAAGAGATCCGAACTATTAAATTAAATCTGAATAAAAGCTCAAATAATTATGCTTAATAGTTGCATAACTACCCATGAGCTGTTAAATTGCTTTTTATAGTGTAAATAACCTGTTTTTATAAGGCTACTTTTTCCATAAGGTACAGTGTAATGCTAATTGTTCAAGGAATACGACGACGATAGATGATTATTTTATTATCTCTTGGATGCTTTAGTTATAAGAGATTGGTTATTCCATTAAAAATCATATCGTTATTAGTTTTGAATAATAAGGTTTAAGCTGTGTTAAAAGTTCAAAAGGTTGCCGTAATCGGCGCAAGTGGTTATGCCGGTGCAGAATTAGTTGGTTTGTTGTGCCAACACGATAAAGTTTCAATACAACATCTTGTTGTATCGGAAAACTCTACTTCCTGTGGAAAACTTTTTAGCGAGTTGCATGGTCGCTGGCAGGGGATATGTGATGTACCCCTGCAGTCTTTTTCTAAAAAGTGGTTTGACGATAATGTGGCAAGTGCTGCTCAAGATTTAGATGTTGTTTTCTTTGCGACTCCGCATGAGTTTAGTGCCGACTGGGCACAGGCTTTCGTTGATGCAGGCGTAAAAGTATTTGATCTTTCAGGTGGTTTTAGATTAAAAGATCCTGAAGATTATCCGAAGTTCTATGGTTTTGAACATGCCAATCTTGGCGCTTTAGTTCAAGCAAAATATGGCCTAGCTGAGTGGCAATCCGATGATATTGCTAATACAGACTTAGTTGCCGTACCCGGTTGTTATCCAACAGCAAGTTTACTTTCTTTAAAACCCATTACTAGTAATAATTTTCATATTGAAAATTCATTAATCGTGATCAATGGTATCAGTGGCGTTAGTGGTGCGGGCAGAAGTGCGTCACTTGCTACTAACTTCAATGAGGTTAGTTTAAAGCCTTACAATATTTTACAGCACAGACATCAGCCCGAAATTTCTCAAGAAGCGAATGCACAGGTAATTTTTAACCCACATTTAGCGCCTTATAAAAGAGGTTTATTGGCAACAGTAACACTGCAGTTAAAGGCAGAGATTACCGCAGTACAAGTTGATTTAGCATTCAAACAAGCCTATAACGACAAACCACTCGTTCGAATAGTTAATGCTTGGCCTCAAATTGGTAATGTAGCACATACACCCTTTGCTGATGTTCATTGGCAAGTGGATGAAGAAAAGCATGTTGTTGTCGTTAGTTGCGCTATTGATAACTTACTTAAAGGTGCATCTTCACAGGCACTGCAATGTTTTAATATTTCCCTTGGCTTGGCGAGCGAATACAGTTTACTGCCAATAAATTGCACTAGTTAGTTGCGAGTATCGGGTATTTAGAACAGAGCAGCGAAAAGTAAAAAATATGAGAATAGAAATGAGTAATTCCAAACCATTAGTTATTAAAATCGGCGGTGCCATCTTAGAAAAAGAAGATGCGCTCAATGCATTATTAGTTGTGATCGCAAACCTTAAGGCTGATGCTAAAGTGGTTTTAGTTCATGGTGGTGGTTGTGTAGTTGATGAAATGCTAGCACAAGCAGGTTTTACTACGGTAAAAAAGCATGGCTTGCGGGTAACACCAAAAGAGCAAATTGGACTCATTAGTGGAGCTTTAGCAGGAACTGTAAATAAATCAATTGTTGCAGCGGCATGCAGTATGCATTTATCCGCTGTTGGTTTATCTTTAGCTGATGGTGACATGGTTGCTTGTACTAAATCTGAACTAGATTTGGGCCAGGTTGGCGTGCCAAGTCCAAAATCTAGCCAGTTGTTAGATGCTTTGCTGAATAACCATTTTCTGCCCATTATCTCATCTATCGGAGCTTTATCTAATGGCGATCTTGTCAATGTTAATGCTGATGATGCCGCCGTAGTTATTTGTCAGTTACTTAATGCGGAGCTGTTATTATTAACGGATGTAAATGGTGTTAAAGGTAGTGATGGTGAATATTTAACGTCATTAAATAACGAAGAAGCTAAACTACTTATTGAGCAAGGTGTTATTGCTGGTGGTATGACAGCAAAAGTAAATGCTGCACTACAAGCAGCAAACCAATTACGACGAAGTATCGCGGTTGCTAGTTGGCAATCGCCAGAACAAATTCCTAGTCTTTTGAAAGGGCAGGGCATGGGCACACAAATATTGCCTGATTAGTTCAGTCTTATTCGAGAATACTTTAGATTAATTGATGCGAGAGAATTTATGTCACAACAAACTATATTACAACAAGACGAGTCACTACAAATTTCCAACTTTTTAGCCGATGACGAGCTAAACAAAAGCCAATTAATAGCCTTAATTAAGCTAGCTATTAATATCAAAAATAATCCTGCCGACTACAATCAAGTCTTAGCAGGTAAATCGGTAGCGATGATTTTTGAAAAACCTTCATTAAGAACTCATGTCAGTTTTGATATGGGTATTAATAAATTAGGTGGTCACGCACTTTATTTGGGTCAACAAAATGGTAAATTAGGTGAACGTGAACGGGTTAGCGATTATGCTAAGAACTTGTCATGTTTTGCTGATGCAATTGTTGCTCGTGTTTTTAGCCATGATTCAATTCTAGGTTTAGCCGAGCATGCGAGCGTACCTGTTATCAATGCGCTTTGTGATGTTTATCATCCTTGCCAAGCATTAGCTGATTTTGTCACACTAACAGAAATTTTTGCCAACGATAAGATTGATGACTTAAGCAATGTTAAACTTGCTTATGTTGGTGATGGTAATAATGTCTCTAACTCATTAATGATCATGGCAGCGATTTTAGGGGTTGATTTCACTTTAGTGACGCCTATAGGTTATGAAGCACAAGCGACTATTATTGAAAAAACCCAAGCACTGGCAAATGCCTCAGGCGCAAAACTTAACATAACGAGTGACATTAATAACATTGGCGCGCAAGATGTCATCTATACTGATACTTGGATTTCCATGGGCGATGAAGATGCCAGTAAAAAAGCTGAAGTTTTAGCACATTTTGCTCCGTATCAAGTCAATCATGCTTTGATGAAAAATACTGATGCTAGTATTGTCATGCATTGCCAACCAGCCCATTTAGAAGAAGAGATTACCACTGAGCTTTTTGATAGCGACATGGCAGTAGTTTTTCAGCAAGCGGAAAATAGAATGTGGGCACAAAATGCCGTATTGGTATCGCTACTAAAATAACGAATACATTTATTGAAAATAGTATTAAGAAACAAATTAACAAACAAATTTAGAGAACAAAATCATGAGTATTCAAAAGAAAAAAATCAAAAAAGTTGTATTAGCCTATTCAGGTGGGTTAGATACCTCGGCGATCATTCCATGGTTAAAAGAAAACTATGACAACTGTGAAGTTATTGCCTTTTGTGCCGATGTCGGTCAAGGTGAAGAAGAGCTTGAAGGCATTAAAGAAAAAGCGATCGCTTCTGGTGCTTCAGAATGCTACGTAGCTGATTTAAAAGAAGAGTATGTTAAAGACTATATTTATCCTATTTTAAAAACGGGTTCAGTATATGAAGGTCAATACTTATTGGGTACATCTATGGCACGCCCAATTATTGCCAAAGCACACGTAGAAGTTGCACTTAAAGTAGGGGCTGACGCTATATGTCATGGTTGTACTGGTAAAGGTAACGACCAAGTACGTTTTGAGTCTTGTTTTGCCGCGCTTGCACCACAACTTACCGTGATTGCTCCTTGGCGTGAGTGGGATATGGTTTCACGTGAAGACTTGCTCGATTACCTTGCCGAGCGTGATATTCCTTGTTCTGCTTCATTGACTAAAATTTATAGTCGTGATGCAAACGCTTGGCATATTTCTCACGAAGGTGGCGAGCTAGAAGACCCATGGTGTGAACCATCTAAAGAAGTATGGACAATGACGGTTGATCCAATGGATGCTCCCGATGAGGCAGGAAAATTAACCTTAAGTTTTGACAAAGGTGAATTAGTATCTGTTGATGGCAAAGTAATGTCAGCTTATGAATCACTAATGTATCTAAACGAAAAAGCGGCAGCACATGGTGTTGGCCGTATCGATATTGTTGAAAACCGTTTAGTGGGTATGAAATCTCGTGGTTGTTATGAAACACCGGGTGGCACAGTTTTAATGGCTGCTTATAAAGGACTAGAGACTTTAATTCATGATAAAGAGTCATTAAAATATCGTGAATCGCTAGGCCTAGAATTCTCGCACGTTATTTATGATGGTCGTTGGTTTACACCACTCGCTAAAGCACAACTTGCTGGTGCAGCATCATTAGCAGAAAAAGTAACAGGCGATATCGTTGTTAAACTATACAAAGGTCAAGCAACGGTTACTCAACGTCGCTCTCCAAATAGCTTGTATTCAGAAGAGTTTGCAACTTTTGGTGCAGATGATGTTTATGACCAAAAACATGCGGAAGGTTTTATCCGTTTATTCAGTCTTTCAAGTCGAATAGAAGCTTTGAAAGCGCAAGACGGAGAGAAATAATCATGGCTTTATGGGGGGGGCGTTTTAAAGAAAAAGCGAGTGTGCAATTTAAAAAATTCAACGACTCGCTGCCTGTTGATTACCGTATGGCGGTGCAAGATATTGTTGGCTCAATCGCTTGGGCGCAAGCGATTCATGAAGTAGGCGTGATAGATGATGATGAACTAGTACGTTTAACTGCTGCGTTGAATGAATTGAAAGCTTCGGTTGAAGAAAATCCAAAACAAATTTTGCTTTCAGATGCGGAAGATATTCATAGCTGGGTAGAAATTCAGCTAATTGAAAAAACGGGTGATTTAGGCAAAAAGCTCCATACAGGTCGTAGTCGTAATGACCAAGTAGCCACTGATTTAAAGCTTTGGTGTAAAGAAACTGGCGGTGATTTATTATTCGCTTTAGTAAATTTACAACAAGCAATGATGAATTTAGCCGAACGTGAAAAAGATACTGTGCTACCGGGCTATACACATTTACAGCGTGCGCAACCAGTTACCTTTGGTCATTGGTGTTTAGCCTATGTAGAAATGTTTAACCGTGATATTGGTCGTTTAAAAGATGCCTTATATCGTTTAGATGTTTCGCCATTAGGCTCAGGTGCTTTAGCTGGAACTGCTTATCCGATTGACAGAAATGCATTGGCTAATCGTTTAGGTTTTAGAACCGCGACCATGAATAGTTTAGATGCCGTATCAGACAGAGACCACGTCATTGAGTTATTGGCTAGTGCCAGTATTTCTATGATGCATTTATCACGTTTTGCCGAAGATTTAATTTTCTATAATTCAGGTGAAGCAGGTTTTGTGGAAATGAGCGACTTAGTTAGTTCAGGCTCATCATTGATGCCACAAAAGAAAAACCCAGATGCTTGTGAATTGATTCGTGGTAAAGCAGGGCGTGTTTTTGGTTCATTAACCGGCATGTTAACGACCATGAAAGCACTTGCGCTTGCCTATAACAAAGATATGCAAGAAGACAAAGAAGGTCTATTTGATGCATTAGACACATGGGAAGAGTGCATGGAGATGGCAGTATTGGTTGCTGATGGTTTGAAAGTAAACCGTAACCGTACTTTAGCTGCGGCTCAGCAGGGATATTCTAATGCTACCGAGCTTGCCGATTATTTAGTGGGTAAAAATATTCCATTTCGTGAAGCACACCATATTGTGGGTGAAGTAGTATTAGCGGCCATTGAAAAAGGTTGCCCTCTAGAAGATTTAACTATTAGCCAATTGCAAGAGTTCAGCGATCAAATTGAGCAAGATGTTTATCAACATTTATCTATTGAATCAACATTAGATAAACGTGAAGCGCTTGGCGGCACATCTCGTACGCAAGTAGAAAAAGCGCTTGCTAATATTCAATCAGGCAACGAAGAAATTTTGAATGAACAAGTCGTTGGTGCGCCGGGTAAGCAGCAAACTCAAATTGCCTTGAAACAAGTGAAGCAACGTTTGAATGCACAACGAGCTGCTGCTATGTCAGTACGTAGAGCACGTATGTCTGACGTTGAAAAAATACATAAACAAGTGAATATTCAAGCAGATAAGGGGGAAATATTACCACGCACTCTCGATAATATTATTCACGATGTTCAAAATTTTGTTGTTGCAGAGCTTGATGGTGAAGTAGTGGGTTGTGCTTCACTTTATATTTACCAAACAGGTCTTGCAGAAATTCGCTCGGTAGTAGTTGATAAAGTAGCTCAAAATCAAGGGCAAGGTGAGGCATTAGTACAGTATTTATTAGAATTTGCTCACCAAATGGAATTAGAGCAAATCATTGTTTTAACTTATATTCCTGAGTATTTCATTAAATTAGGCTTCAATGTTATTGATAAAACATCTTTAGCAGAAAATATTATTGAAGACAGTGAGCCAAGCCCGCATAAAGATCCTGCTGATGAAGTGGCGATGGAATATATTGTTGGTCAAGGAAAGTAAGTGACGAGAAAGAAAGACATGAATAATAGCGATCAAAATTACGTTAAATGGTTTAGGAATGCTGCACCTTATATAAATGCCCATCGTGGAAAAACGGTTGTATTAATGTTTGGTGGTGAAGCTGTTTTACATCCGAATTTTTCTAATATTATTCATGATATTTCTTTATTACGTAGTTTAGGCGTCAAGTTGGTTATAGTGCATGGAGCGCGACCTCAAATTGAAGAACGCATGGAACAGCGTAACGCTAAAGTGAATATTGAAAACAATATTCGAGTTACTGATGCTGATACTTTAGGTGCTGTTAAAGATGCTACAGGCTCATTGCGTTTGCACATCGAAGCTTTATTAACAACGGGTTTAGCTAATTCGCCGATGCACGGCTCACAAATTAGAGTGAGCACTGGTAACTTTGTTATAGCAAAACCCATGGGCGTGCGTGACGGTATTGATTATAAATACACGGGTACGGTACGCAGAATAGACTCTGATGGCATTAACATGCAGCTAGATTATGGCTCTATTGTGTTGCTCTCACCTATAGGTTACTCACCAACGGGTGAAGTATTTAATTTAGCTTTAGAAGACGTAGCTGCGCAAACTGCTATTGCTTTGAATGCCGATAAATTAATCACGTTAACACAAGATGAAGGACTACTTGATGAAGCGGGCACACTCATCAAAAGTTGTAGTGTTCGTCGTGTTAAAACGTTGCTGGATGAAAAAGATTGTCATGTGCGTCAGCTATTGCTCCGCGCTATAATTCAAAGTGGTGAAAATGGAGTAGAACGTTGTCACTGCGTTAGTTATCAAAGTGACACCGCCTTGCTGCAAGAGTTATTTACCCGTGATGGCTCAGGAACACTTATTGCCAAAGATCATAAAGAGCAGCTTTCTACCGCAACAATTGACGATGTGGCAGGTATTCTAGAATTACTTGCTCCACTTGAAGTTGAAGGTGTCTTGGTTAAGCGTTCTCGTGAATTACTTGAAGTTGAAATAGACCAATTTATAGTGCTTAAAAAAGAAGACGTAATTATCGCTTGTGCCGCACTTTATCCTTATGCTGAAGCGCAAATGGGAGAGGTTGCCTGTGTAGCCATTCACCCCGATTATCGTAAAGGTAACCGAGGTGGTCGCTTGATTACGGCGTTAGAAAATGAGGCAAAACAGCAACAGCTAACCGCTATATTTGTGCTAACTACCGTCAGTGGTCATTGGTTTCAAGAGCAAGGATTTATTGAGCAAGCAATGGATAAATTACCTGAAGGCAAACAAAAAATGTATAACTTTCAGCGTAAGTCAAAGGTTTTCGTTAAAGGCGTATAAGTTTGATTAATTCATGTAATCGTTAGCGCTACTGCTTAAATATTATTTAAAGTAGTAATTACTCTTTGAACATCATCATCAGACGTTGACCAGTTACTCAGTGCAGCTCTAATTATGGGCTGCCCTTTCCAGTTTCCCGGCGTTAAAAATACTTGCCCAGATTCATTAAGTTTAGTAATGCATTCATCGCTAGACAGGTTTAATATTTCTGAATTGGGTTTGAACAATACTACATTTAATTCACAGGGTTTAACCAATACAAACTTATCTGACTTGTCTAACCAATTTGCAAAAACTTCCGCATGATGAATATTGGTTTTTATATTTTCTTTCACTCCATTACGGCCATACGCCATTAAAGTAGCCCAAACCGGAAAAGCACGAAAACGACGTGAGTTCTCAATGCCAAGCGACATAAAGGGAATATCACTGTCAGATCCTGTTAAATATGGGGCTGTAACTTCACAACTTGCTTGCAGTAATGAAAGATGTTTCGTTAAAAATACGCCACAATCATAAGGCACGTTTAGCCACTTATGACAATCTAATGTGATGCTGTCAGCATGTTCTATGCCTTTAGTTTTACCTTCTGTTCCTGAAATTAGTCGTTCAAAAATGCCGAATGCTGCATCAACATGTAACCAAGCATTATACTTTTTGCAAAGTGCAGAAATGGCGATCAGGTCATCATAATCGGTACCTGTTACCGTGGCAGCGCTGGCAATGATTATTTTGCTGTTAGCGCTGCACTTCACCAATGCTTTTTCCAATGCCGCTATGTTCATTGACTCCTCATCTGCATTACATGAGATTGGCTGCCAATTATCTTGACCGAATCCAGCCAAACCTAAGCTTTTAACCATGCTTGCATGTGGTGTTGTGCTAAAGATACTCACATCTAAGTACTTCATGCCCGATTTTGCTACGTCAATTCCTTGTTGTTGCCCTGCAAATTGACGCGCCGTAAACGCAGCCAATAAATTTGCTGCGGTTGCCCCTGTGGTGAAGATACCTTTGAACGTTTGTGGTAACTTAAATAGTTCGCATAACCAAGCTAAGGTTTGTTGCTCTATAGCAGAGGCAACTGAATCACCCCCTTTGGAAACGTTTTGATTAAATGTGGTAACAAGCCAGTCGGCATATGTAGCCACAGGATTTGCTCCACCGGTAACAAAGCCCCAATATCTGCCGCCATTGCTTGCTGATAGATTAGGTTGTACGCTAGTTTCAATAAACTGGTCGAGCTGCTTAAAGCCCATGCCGTGTTCGGGGAACTCAACAGCCAATTGTTCTAATTTCTTACTGGCCACATCTCGATTGCCAAGTGTCTTATGAAAAGCAGAAAACTGGCGGGATAGTGCGTCTAATATTGTTTGGTTCATTTGGGGAGAATAATGCATGCTTGGTTTCACTTTATTGAAAGATGTTATTAGTTTATGCTTAACAGAATTGGATAACAGATACAGATTTCAATGATAATTAGATAACAGATGAGTACAACAGTAAAATACATAACTATTGCTAGACAAGTGATTACTAGTATTGAAAAAGGGCATATTGAGGCAAACTCAAAATTGCTTTCACTTAGAGATTTTTGTCAACTGCATCATATAAGCATGACAACTGCACTTGCTTGTTATCGCTATTTAGAACAGCACGGTTACGTTATCGCCGAGTATAAAAAAGGTTACTATGTTCAGTCCCAAAAAACTGAAAAGGGCATCGTAAATTTCCCAATATTTCAAAGCGCTGTCACTACCAAGGTTACAAGGCCAGAGTTACGATCTGATTTGATTGGCATAACGTCTTTAGCTACCGCGCAACTTGATGCAAAGTTAATTGATGATGGTCTGTTAAAACGCAGTTTTAGATCGATAACCAAACAGGCTGATTTCAGCTTAAAATATGATGAAGTGCAAGGTAACCAAAGACTCAGAGAACAGCTATCAAAACATTTTAGCAGCCAAGGATTTTCATGCCCTCATGAAGAGCTTGTTATTACTCACGGCTGTCTTGATGCAGTTTTAATGGCCTTAGAATGTGTTAGTAAACCGGGTGACGTTATCGCG
>MAAB01032411.1_pt1 | contig 17897 bp, 14 predicted proteins | sample 1115991 | NCBI WGS metagenome assembly MAAB01 (sample SAMN04961124, study PRJNA320927) | seawater metagenome | isolation source: sample BD02T18 sea water enriched with oil for 18 days | place: USA:Gulf of Mexico | collected 2013-07-27
TGTTATTATGTGCCAAGGCCTAATTTTCCTTTTGTATTACGTTGTTTGTTCGCACTTGTATTGTAACACTTATCGAGAATTAGGCCTTTTTTATGTCAAACTGTGGGACAGCAGTGATTAAAAGTGATGGTGCCCTTTAACGTTATTGAAATGTCTCCAGGTCATCTGCATCGTGGCTCTGAAGGTAATCTCACTGTGGAGTGCAATGACCCTGAGGCTGTCGATAGTGATATTGTCGATATTATCGAAACTATACATAGCTCACTGATGCCAGTGTGTGGCAGTAATGATATAAGATCGGTGGTTTGGGCAAAGTTGCAATTAAATCTTGCCAATGCGGTAAATGCGCTCGCAGATATACCCGTTAAAAGTATGCTAGAGCAACGAGACTATCGACGCTGTATCGCTTTGCTGATGGACGAATTGTTGGCAGTGACAAACAGAAAAGAGATCACCTTGCCAAAGTTGACCGCCTTGCCCTCGCAGCTGGTCCCTCGCTTTATAACCGTCCCTGATTTTCTGTTTCGCTTGTTAGGGGGCAAGATGCTTGCAATTGATCCGACGGTTCGTACGTCAATGTGGTGGGATTTAAGCCAAGGGAAAGATACCGAAATTGATTATCTGAACGGGGTAATTGTTAGTGAAGCCAAGTCCATGGGCATAGCTTGCCCCGCCAATGAACGTATTGTTGCGTTAATTCATGATGTTGAGCGTGACCAATGTAAACAAGGCATGTCGGCTGAAAATTTGCTGCGAATTCTACGCAGTTGATACTGGGGTTTTGTTGCATCCAGCGCCCTTTGTGCTGAATGAAATTGAGGCCTCGCTCAGCCGTTCAGGAAACCTAAAAAATCAACTAAAAGCGCACTTTCAGATCCAACAAGAAAGTGCGCCCACGTGGTTTGTATTGGTTTTTCTGCCATTGCACTGCAACATGATCACGGTTATCCAGCAGATTTTGGATACTTAAGCCAAGATCAATGTCACCTCCATACCAACCCAGGTAGGTTACGCTCAGATCGATATAGGTTTGGTTGTCGATTCCAACGAATTCACCCTCGATATTATCAAATGCAGCCTGATCGGCAAAATAACGAAGCTGTCCACTCAGGTAGAAGCTATCGCTAAACTCGGCGTCAAAGCCTAGGTTCATTGTAAAAACGGGTGAGCCGAGAATCCTTTGCTTGTCATTTGTTCCTATAGCGTTCGCTGAATCGTCTTGTGTAAGCACTGAATCGTGCGCTGCGGCATTCGCCCACAGACTTAAAATATCTGAAATGCTTTTCTGTATATCAAACTCAATTCCACGACCGCTAAAATCACCAACATTGGTATGAGGACCATACCATGAAATAAAGTCCTGTAGCTGTTGATAATAGATATTGACGGAAAGGCGTGTGCCTTGGCGGTAGAAGATGTTTTGCCACTCAATGGTAGTCAATATTTCTGGCTTATCGGCCGTTGTCGATGTACTAGCATATGCCGGTGGGCTAGAATTATTCGTTCCCCAGAATTCATTAAGTGCAGCGATTGCCGAAGGGTAGCGAACGGCTCTGTTAGTGATAAGTTTGCTTATCCATGGGTAGTTATTAATTGCCGAATCATAGGTAAAAGCAAGGCGACCACCCCAATTTCCAGAATGCTCATCCAGTAAGCTATTGTCATCGTAGCGTAACCCTCCTTCTGTTTTGAAGTTACCAGTAACCAGCCATCGGTCGTAAATATAAATACCTACGGAGTGTGAGTCTTTGGAAGCCCTGACCAGAGTGTTGGTAACACCGCTGCGGGTTACGGTGTTCTCTAGATTATCTTCGTAGGAAAATTGCAAGCCTGTGTAAATATAGTGATCAACAATACCGCTGAATTCTAGAGCGAATTCTCCAGAATAATCGCGTTGAGCGTAATAAACCTCAAGCCCCGGTCCAACTGCATCGTGCTTACCAGATCGCTCAACCTCTTTGTAGCCAGCATCGAACCATGTGTCGAAACTTATGTGTTCACTGATGTCTATATGGTGCTTAAGGTTGATAAGTAACATTTGATCCAGATAGGTAGCATCATCGTATATACGGCTATCATCCGGACTCAGTCTTGAGTTGAGGCTCAATTCTGGGTGAACCGTTTTATAGGCGACAACTTGTCCCCACCAATCATTACTATGTAGCTCTAATACGCCAAAGAAACTCTGATCCAGTTGACCTGTTTCTTCATGGCCCGCAAGCGTTGGTTTGTTATCCCCATCCCAGGCATCGAAGCCATCTTTACGCTCAACGGTAAGTGAGCCTGTGATAAAGTCATTATCACTCTCATGTTTTCCGACAACGATATTCGCGGAGTAAGGGGTGTCCGTGCCGCTTGCAATCGATAATTCAACACCTTCGGCTTTCTTGGTAATAATATTAACGGTGGCTGCAAGCGTATTAGCGCGCTGAAAAAATGATGAAGGCCCAACCACCACCTCAACCCGCTCGAGTGTTTGCAAATTGATGGGGCCATTCAAGAAGTCGGGCTCTTGCACATTATTACTTTCACGGCCATTGATCAACAGACTGATTTTTTCGTTTTCGTTAGCATTGAGGCCACGAACCCCAACCGCAAGATGTAGGCCTTTATGAAATACTGTAAAACCGGGAATAGTCCGCAGCAAATCCCCGAGGCTACGGTAGCCTCGCTGATGAATTGTTTTGGCATCAAACACATGGATAGAACCCGGCGCCAAATCCCTCGACTCTTCAAAGCGTGACAGTGTTGTTACCTGGGATAATTCCTCTAAAGACATACTGAACAAATCTTCATACTCAGGACTAAGATCTGCCGCGGCGATGGTACAGGTCACCGACATAAGCCACAGACAAATCAGGGCTCGATTCACTATTGTATTCATTAGGCTACTATCAACATAACTGACCGGACCTTAGCTATAACTATTATAGTTATAGTAGGCATGTGGCGTTTGTGACAGATAACCAAACATCGGTAGGGAGATTCTCGTGAGTATCAAAATGCATTATTCGTTTGAAAATACAGAGCACCTGGGCAAAGCCTATATTAAATAAAAGCACCGCCAAGATTTCAGTGAAGAAAGGCACTGGAGACATTCGCTACTCTTCTGATGTAGAGGGCGTCTGTTTCGGGTATTCTTTGGATTGATATATAGGCGTAACGCCCCCCTCTTCGTTTCAAATCTTATTTAGCTTATACATTAAGCTTAGGTACCTGATTTTTATCACTTATTGTTGACGAAACGTCTAAACTCAGTTAATTATCTATAAGCATAGTTTTAGGTATAGCCGTATCCCAACCCAAATGAGATAACAACATGGCAGATGAATCAACGCCGAGCACCACAAAAGCCGCCGATATTTTTAGCCGGGGTAGCCTTAAGCTCACTTATGACCTCATTCGTCCACAAAATGCTCTACTTGCCTTAAATGTACGTAACATCATTGGTGGCGAGCCATTGCTCAAAGAAGCCTCTCAGCAGAATAACCCTCATTCAGATTATTTTCGGGTTACCTTAGACTCCTTTCAGGTACGCAGTATCGTTGAGGCACTGATAGCGCAGGTGAGCGCAGCAGGTGAAAGTAACCCAGGCCAGGCCATTATTGCGAAAGCCCTTATCGAAGACTGGACATCACTTGCTCGTAAAATGTTTTCAGAACTACCAGCAAACGAAGAGTCCTAAGTAACGTAACCATTCGTTATAACAATGGGGCCTGTCTAAAGGGCCCACTAGAAAACATGTGCCCCTTTTTTTCTCCCTATAAGCCAACCACTTTCACTCCCCTGCCTATTTATGCAACAATTTTGCAAAATAAGTGTTTATTTGATTTTTAATTGGTTCTACAATCAAAAGTAGCCAGCAAAGCCCCGCTATTGATGGGCTGGAGCAAAAACCAAACACTTAACTAATTTATTTAGCTAGTATACTGTATACGACTGATATTTCGATAAAGACAAAAAGGGATACACCATGACATTAACACCACAAGATCAAAGCTATCTAGGTGGCTCTGCCAGCCAACCATTATTGTACGAAACGATAGGCAGCTGTTTTGATCGAATCGCTGCGCAGTATCCTGATAAAGAAGCAGTGGTTGTCCGTCACCAAGATATCCGTTGGAGCTTTAAAGAATACAAAATACAAGTGGACGCTCTTGCAACGGGACTATTAAAGCAAGGTGTTAAACCTGGTGATCGCGTTAGCATTTGGTCACCCAATCGCATTGAGTGGTGTTTAACGCAATTCGCTACTGCAAAAATCGGCGCGATCATGGTGTGCATCAACCCGGCCTACCGTGTGTATGAACTGGAATATGCCCTTAACAAAGTTGAATCAAAAGTCATCATCACCGCTGAAAGTTTTAAAACTAGCCAATATTTAACAATGTTAGAAGAGCTAGCACCTGAACTATCAAGCTGTGAGCCTGGGCAACTAAATTCTGAAAAATTCCCGCACCTTAAATTAGTCATTCGCATGGGTGACGAAAAATCCCCGGGCATGATGAACTTTGCAGATGTTTGCAACAGCGGTGGATCAACAGAAACAGAACAACTTGCTGCCCTAGCCCCAACCCTACAACCTGATGATGCCATTAATATTCAATTTACCAGTGGTACAACTGGTAGCCCTAAAGGCGCCACACTAACGCATTTTAATATTCTGAATAATGGTTTCCAAGTTGCAGAAGGCATGCGATTAACAGACCAAGACCGCTTATGTATCCCTGTTCCGCTATATCATTGTTTTGGCATGGTTATGGGCAACTTAGCTTGTTTGAGTCAAGGCGCAACAGCCGTATTCCCCAATGATGCCTTTGATCCTCTCAGTGTGTTACAAACCGTAGAAGCAGAAAAATGTACCGCACTACACGGCGTTCCCACCATGTTTATTGCGGAACTTGAAGCACCTGAATTTAACCAATTTGACCTTAGCTCATTACGCACCGGTATTATGGCTGGTGGCCCTTGCCCTGCTGAAGTGATGAAACGTCTTATTGAAAAAATGCACATGAGCGAAATCACTATCATGTACGGGCAAACAGAAACCAGTCCGGTAAATCACATGACAGCTATTGATGCACCTATTGATAAACGTTGTGAAACTGTAGGTAAAGTTGGCCCTCATCAAGAAATCAAAATCGTTGATGAAAACGGTAAAGTGGTACCTCTGGGTGAAAAAGGAGAACTTTGCTGTCGCGGTTATTCGGTGATGCAAGGTTACTGGGGCGACCCAGAAAGAACAGCAGAAACCATCGATGCCGCGAACTGGCTACACTCTGGTGACCTAGCCATTATGGATAAAGAGGGTTACGTGAAAATTGTCGGCCGCATTAAAGACATGATCATTCGCGGCGGCGAGAATGTTTACCCTCGTGAGGTGGAAGAATTTTTATACTCTCACCCCGCCATTCAAGAAATTCAAGTTTTTGGTATTCCCCATGAGAAATATGGTGAAGAAGTCTGTGCTTGGGTTCAGTTACGTGACGGTCAATCTGCCACTGAAAATGATATAAAAGCCTATTGCAAAGACAAAATCACTCACTTTAAAGTGCCTCGCATTATACGTTTTGTCACTGAATATCCAATGACGGTAACGGGAAAGATTCAGAAATTTAAGATGCGTGATGCCATGGTTGAAATGCTAGAAAAAGAGCAGGCCGAGCCAGCTTAACTTCCTTTGTGTCAAAATAATTAGCACTCCCCAAATAGCTGTCGATATTAATGTATGTCGGCAGCTATTTACTTTCCCAAGGATATACAATGCCCTCATTAGAAGAACGTATTCAACGATTAGAAGACATTGAAGCCATCAAGCAGCTTAAAGCCAAATATTTGCATAGTTGTGATATAAAAGACATTGAAGGGATTCGTGATTGTTTTTCCGCTAATGACGTTATGATAAATTACGGAGCTATTGGAACCTTTTCAAATAGAGATTCATTCTTAGAAGTGTTTCAAGCAATGGCTTGTAACAAACACACCATCGATATGCATCACGGTCAAAATCCGCAAATACATTGGGTTAACAAAGAAAAGGCATCTGCTTGTTGGGATTTGTATTTTTACCAAGTCAATACGGAAACCAAAAATCTAACCCAACTTGCTGGATCGTATTCCGATGAATATGAAAAGCAAAATGATCAATGGGTAATGGTTAAAACGACATTTATTATAAGTTCAACCGTTGTCAGTGAAATTAAAGATGAAGGTGCAAAAATTGTGTTTGCAGGATCTACTTTCGGCTAACACGTAAAAACATTAAGTAGGCTGCACATCTACAACGCCAGCCTACTTAACTCGTATCACAAAGATGGCATCACAAAATCTTAGGAAAAATTGCCTTTCTGTCTTTTGGATAATCAGAAAATGTCTCTAAGTACCACTTATGATTTGTTATCGCACGAGGCACCAAATTCGCCATCGTAAAGATAACAAACGACACTCCCGCCAATGACCAAGCCGCTAATGCAAATCCGGTCCATGTTAATATTTCACCAAGATAGTTCGGCATAGACACGTACTTGTAACCGAGCCCATAAGGAATTTTATAACCTTCCGTAGAGTCCTTTCTTAAGTCTCGTAATATCTGATCCGATTTTTTATTTAAATAATATCCAAAACAGAACAAAGCAATACCAAGGGCAAATCGAGGATCTGTTAGCCATTGATCATCAAGATGCTCCGCATAGGTTGAGATATACGAGCCATTTAAAAACCCATTAATCGCACAGTAAGACCCGCCCATAAAGATCACCATTACAGGTACTTTATCGCCCGGCTTAACCTTAATCTGAAAAGGATAAATAAAGGCGCGATGAAAATAGTGCGACTGCCACATGACCAGCAATATCAAACTCACAATAGACGTATTGTTATCACCCACAACAAAAAAGTACAAAAACACCAACGATGCCGGTGACTCCATCAACACCCAGCCTAATCGTGTATTGATGGATGGTCCCCACCCGCCTTTTTTATGTCGACCATAAGGAGCATCAATAAACAACAACGATAGCGCAGACATTACCGCAGCAACAAACACCCCAATTAGCAAATAATCAAATACTGTATTTCCCGTCATACTTCCTCCTATCGACATAAACCAAAATCAAACTACTATTTCGAACTCAAACACGCTGCCTAAAAGATATCGACACTACGAACAGCTACCCAATACATGGACATTATTCCTAAGCTATAGCCCCAAAATGGCATTGCCCGTCGCTCAACTCGCTTATATAACGTTTGATACCAAACTTTATTTCCAGACAACCGGCTCAACTTTCTTAGTAGAATAGAAATACCCATAAAAAACACGAGCATTATACACTGACCTAGCTCAATTCCGACATTAAATGAAATCAATGGTAACAACTTATCCGATGTATTTGATAACATTTCTTTTAACACCAACGCAAAACCACAGCCATGAATAAGACCAAAGAAAGCGGTTAGTCCATAAGGGTGATCCTTAATACCAAAAACAAAGTTTCTGGTATTAACATTCAAAATCTCCAACGCCAAAAAGGTAATACTTAACGCTATAAGAATCTCAATCCAAACACCCAACGCTGGAGCCAAATCTAACCCAATAAATACAAGTGATGTACTGTGCCCTACCGTAAAGGCTGTGACTGCCAACAACATCCTCCTACTCTGTTGATATAGAAGAACAAATACTCCAAAAACAAACAACAAATGATCCCAACCAGAAAGCAAATGCACTACACCGGAATACGTGTAGCCTTTTATGGTTTTTAGGATAGTAACGTTTTCCGGGATAATAAACCCTGACTGATGCCTAGTCAGAAGCACAGAGGTTCTTTGCCCACCGACATCGCCATAGTCCACCAATACCGTTGCATCAATTTCTGACAAACCTTGAATAACAATTTTTTCTCCTACCCATGACTCCATGCATAGCATTTCCCACTCATACAACATGCCCGAGTCAACATTCGAAACTCTAGGTTCATTTAATTTATTACACCCCTGAGGAAAAACAGGAAAAAGGTTAACATTCGCTGTCTTGGCAATTGATTCTTTCCATAAGATCTTCACTCTCCCTTCAGGTTGCACATCAATTTTTATCAGCGCTGGTGCTAATGGGTGTGCGTACGACGTTGATGACAAGATCATGCTAAGAGCCAACGTCAAAATCATCACCAGCAGTGTAAGGGTACGTTTATTGAATAACGTCATATTCCGCCCTCAATTCCGCCAGCGTGGACACCAATATACTCTTGCGCTTTTGATCAATATAATCCAACCTCAATTTATTCTCTACTTCAATATAGGGACGGTACTGACTAGGTCGAGCATCAATAACACGAATAAAATGAAAACCTGCAGGCTTTTTTTGGATCGGTAAAAAACCATCATCCGCCCGAGCCAGTTTAACGTCAGAAATTAACGCCGAAATATCCTTACCAAATAATTTCCGCTCTACATTTTCAGTTATATACACCGAGCTATTCACCAACACAGAATTCGCCAACAATTGCATATGGCTATCACTTAATTCACCAACAACCCATTGACGATACCATTCTTCTATCTTAACAATAGAATTATTCGACGTTGTAAAATAGCCATGGACCAAACGTACGGCTTTCTCCCGCTGATACCGCGACGCCTGATTTTCTTTAACCTTCTTAAAATACTGCAATAATTCATCTTTTGTTGGTGCATCAGAAACCTGACTAGCAATTATTTTTTTCATTCGCTCTATCAATCGGCGCCGAACAACAATATCGTTTCGAAACATATCCAGAGATTTTGCATTTTCAAAAAGGGTTTCTTCAGATTTCTTTCCACCAACAAATACCATATTAAGCAAAATGCGCTGCCTAACAACAGGATCTATATTATGAAGCCCCATTAACAACGCTTCATTTACCAATATTTCATTTTCAACCGCATGCGCAATGGCTGATTCAAGTTGTAACGATGTTGGATCTGAACCGATTTTTTCTACTAATTCCTGTTGAATTCTCTGAACATCTGCCTGGGTGATAACCACATTTTTTTTCGCATCCCCCCCCCAAGACGCAACACCACTCAACTCCGCCACAAATTCAACACTCAGTAAACACAGTGCTCCAGCAAGAAATATCATTAGCTGACGCAATATCATCATAAATTATAAGCTACCTTCTGATGATATTGCGTTATACCAAATAGACGATGTCCATGCGCGCTCCTGTGTTGTCGCAGGATAAATACCTATTTGGGTTTTCATTGTATTGCCAGGAAACACATCGGCAACATGTTCATGCAAACAACACTGATTAAAGCCCGCATCCATTTGACTAGGATGTGCACAAGCTTCTCTCATATCAGAAAATGACGTGGTATTAATATAGGCAACACACTGCCTCCATGCCCAACGACAACTTGGATTCTCTAATACACGCGCGTAATACACAGCATCCTGTGACGCATTAAACGACGGGTCTTTCCAGACACTGCATAACGCTTCTTTCTTATTGGGCTGACTGGCAACACAGGTATTCAGGTCAACAACGGCTGAAGACTCAACCCCGTTCAAACCTGCACCCGCGACATCAAAAACCTGTTCAAAATTCTCTCCGGTTTCATCAACCCAGGTTTTTACCATTTGAATCCGCTGTAAACCCTGACTGCTATCCCTATCTCGTAATGCTGCCACAGCAAATACCGGCGAACCACTGCCTGGATACGCAGGCAAATCGGATCCCATAGGCACGCCGTACCGATCGCCCTCCGATGGGAATGCACCAATACGTAACGCTTCACCCGTTATATCAAAAGCAAACCCGTCACATAATGTTTGCTCTGTTAGCTCACCAGATTCTTCTCCATCACTCCACCCAGCAAACATTCTCACCAAAATTCTTGGGCCACTGGTCGCATGTGTCTCTTTGCGCTGCATAGCATCAAATAAATAGTCTCGGGAATTTTCTTCTGCCCACAATACCGCTAAACCTCCAGGGCCAAAACTAATCAGGTCGGTCAAACCGATTGCAACTTCAGTGCTGCCACCATTATCAGCACCAGCACCACCGTGACCAAGGTACTCCGCTTCATCTACCAAACCTGGAGTACCCAGATGTGTATCCGTACTACCTACCACACCATACTTAAACGGGTTAGTACCATGAATATTTTCTTGGTTTAATCCTTCAGCCAGCGCATAACGTAAAAAACTTTGCTCCCCTGGCTCTCCGGTTAAGAAACCATTAAAACGATCGGCAATCAGGTTATTAAATGGAAACTTTTCAAACCCACAAAATTCATCGGCACCGTTTTTCCCGCCTCGCTGACACTCCGAATCTCCTTTGTGTTGATAAATCTCCAACAATGGTTCATATTTATTCCGCAACTGTACATAGTCAGGTGTAAAATCTGTGCGCTGGATATTATATTTATCGCGACGAAACATCATGTCGCCACTCATATTAGAATTGTGAGGAACTGTTAACGACTCACAATTGGTATTTTCATTGCAGTACTTATCCAGTCCTTTCCATAGATTCTCAGGCTTCGAATATTCCATGTACCCTAACGGTTGACCAGGAACATCGGCATTCTTAAACACTACATTCCTATGTAAGTTAAAAGATAGCGGTGCGCCGGTATATTCATATCCGACAAATGCGGTAAATCCACATTCGTCTGTTTTATCATAAGCATGTTCCGCAGCACTGATCATTTCTTCCCAAACAGACTCCGATGCATCCAAGCACTTTTTGCCATTTTCACCACAGAAATCAAACCGCTTCAGAACACCATCATTTTGAAAAATATTACCCAAATATTTCAGGTTCCAATTTACAAAATCACCTCTTGGGTCAGCCCTGAAATCACTACATTTTTCACTATTATAAGCCTCATCATCTACCCCCGGAGTTTGGCACAACACGGTCTCACCAAAGAACTCTGCATGATCAGATACCATCGCAAAATCCAATGGTCGGCCGATCGTTGCTGATCGCAGTGCAGTATCGTCATCAATCCAGGGCTGCAATCCTAAGGTTTTCCCTTTAGCAAATTCATAGGATTGTGCGGGAGAGGTTCGTGTATCTTGTATACCTGCATCCAGTGAGCGTTCCGAATGTACATGGGTATCGCCAAAAAACGGATCTCGAAGAGGATTATAGATATTACAAGGGGCACGCTCTTCCGAGTACTCAAGCCGCTTTTGCTGACCCGTTCCATACACCCCAGAATCGACGACCACAGGATCTTTAAGGATTATTGGAATCTCAGGGGCCGACTCCCCCTGACAGCCCACAATTACAAGCAAGCATAGTGACAACATGCCTAACGGCAGATGCCGAGAGCGTAATGAGCGCTCAAAAGACAAAAAGTAATTTAGATCATGTACGTTAAATAAAGAATGTAGACATCGATGTTTTTTCACAATAAAGGCCTAATATTATTATTTTTTGATAGCTATTATTTTTATTAATAGTCTGACACGGTTTTTTACATACAACTAATGACAATATCGTTTTATAGGGTGTATAGTCTATCAAGTATACGGCGTATGCTGAATAGCCAATTAACGTTATTCGTAACGGCCTACAAAACAACAACAAACCTATTTTGTTAAGAGGGAAGTATTATGTCTAAAGTTATTGATCATGTTTGGGATTTCGCAGTATCTATTCCTGGTGGAAAGCAGAAAAGTATCGTTACGCTTAAATCTGACGGTGAAACGCTAACAGGCACCATGAACAGCGAAGAATATGGCGTTCAGGATATTGAAGATGGTAGCTTTGACGGTGAAACTTTAAAGTGGAAAAGCAAAACAACAAAACCAATGAAGCTAACACTTAAGTACACTGCCACATTAGACGAAGCAAACAACATGACCGGTTTTGTTAAAGTTGCTATGGCTAAAATGAAATTTTCTGGCACCCCGATGTCCGCATAAATCTTGATATGAATAAGCAGAACTAAAAAAGCCGCTAATCTTAGCGGCTTTTTTAGTTCTGCTTATTCAATGACTTAGATCGCCACTTTTTCCGGGTCAGCTTTAATAAGTTCACCTAAAGCAACAGACTGCTTTATCGATGCTCCGAGATAATTCTCATTTCGCTTTGCCCAGGTAAAATATCGGTGCAGAGGATAATCCAAATCTTGACCGATTCCACCGTGAATGTGCAAAAAGATATGCCCAGCAATATGGCCCGCTTCACATACCCAGAACTTTGCAACACGTGCAGACAATGCAGCATCACGACCTGAATCTATATCATCCAATGCACGCCAACAAACACCCCGAAGAGCCTCTATCGCCATATAAGCATCAGCCGCTTGCTGTGCAACCGCCTGAAATTTTGACAATGGCCGACCAAATTGTTTTCGTTCCGTTGTATATTCTGCCGCTCGACGTAACCCGTCTTTTAACACACCAATTTGTTGCGAGGCAATAGCCGCATACGTTCGCTGAGCTTGCCACTCAATCAATTCATTTGCTTTCTCATCAACAGCAATAACATCGCTTGCAGCAACAACAACATTGTCGAACGTTAACTGAGCGACCGCTTCACTGGTGGTTGAATTTTGCTTAACCTGCGATAAACCCGAAATATTCGCATCACAATATCCGACCCAAAAAGTACCACCTTTCTCAGCATCATTATGGGCAACCACTAGAAAACCGTTTGCTAATGGAGCGTAAGATACTAATGCACTCACGCCATTTAACACCCAATTTTCACCATCGGCTTTAACCGTTAATGGTTGTAAATCTTGCAATCCATCATACGGCCGCACTGCACTTAATACCGCATCACCAGCGCTTACACTTGATAACACTCGTTGCTGTAATTCTGTACTCGCAAACTGTGCAATTGGCATGGCACATTCAACAACCGTTTCAATAAACGGAATAGGTGCAACTGACGCACCCTGACCTTCTATTATCAGTGATAATTCGGTCATTCCCATTTCTGAACCACCAACTTCAGCCGGTAGGGTCGCAGCAATCAGGCCACTTTCGCCTAACGTTTTCCATAGCGCTTTGTGAAAAGGTTTATCTTCACTAAAACACACTTTGATTTGATCATCTGCCGCCATATTTCTAAATATCTTATCGGCAACATCTTTAATGGCTAGCTGATCTTCTGTATAAGTAAAATTCACAATAATCCCCTAAATACGACACCTAAATTATGCAATGGTGTTAGGCATACCTAAACCTAACGAGGCTGTCATTGAACGCATAACTTCCAACACCCCACCACCAATTGTCATGATTTGGGCAGAACGATAATCGTATTCCAAATGCCCACCAAAAATTGCGCTATCACTTTCAAATTGAACAATGGCATCTTCACCCACCAGTTCAATGAGTTCACGAAGCACCTTAATTTGTTCTAACGTATTAATTACTTTTGCTCCGGATGCCAATGCAACATCCATCTTGCCGTCATCCAGCATATTGGCAGAACGTAAATTCATTACCTCCATGGATTCAAGTCGTGCGTAAATTGCACCAATCCTACTTGCCACCAATGGATCATCAAGTCGTCGATTACCGTTACGATCCGTCTTCTGTAACAAATCCATTACATAAGAAAACTGCTTACGGGCCATTATCGACATAGCCGCCAACGCAATACGCTCATGGTTAAGTTGTGAAGTAATCACCTTCCAACCACCATTGACACCACCGACAACCCTATCAGGAGACACTTTAACGTTCTCATAGTAGGTTACATTGGTATCCACACCGGCAATGGTATGAATCGGTGCATGGGAATACCCAGGATCCTTTGCATCAACGATAAATAACGTAATGCCATCGGAAGGTCGTTTGCCATCAGAACTAGTACGTGCAGCTAACCAAACATACTCACAATCATGGCCAGCACTGGTCCACACCTTTGAACCATTAATAATCCAATTCTCACCATCAAACTCCGCTTTGGTTTGTAAAGAAGATAAATCGGTACCGGAGCCTGGCTCGCTGTAACCCACGGCAAACAATGCTTTTCCTTTGGATATTTCCGGCAAAAACTCTTCTTTTTGCGCATCGGTACCAAATCGCATAATGGACGGTGCAACAGAATTTAACGTAATAAGCGGAAATGGTGTATGTGTCTTCCACGCTTCTTCAAACAAGATAAGTTGTTCAACGGCTCCATAATCCTTACCGCCATATTCAACAGGCCAGCCCAGGGTTAACATACCATCAGAGCCTAAATGCTCAACAATACCGCGAAAGGTAGGTCCTCCCTCTTTACCAATACATGCCGATACCCGCTCAGGCGTCATTATCCCAGTAAAGTACTCTCGAAGTTCGTGGCGTAGCGCAACTTGTTCTTTACTATATCTTGTATCCATAAATCACGTTTTTTCAAAGTAATGGTTGCAAGCAACGGCAATTACCACCCTTAAAGGTCGTTACTGCCATCATGATCGCGTTAATATGACCGAGTTATATAGACGCATTAAAGATGATTAACTGGTCTGATATTATCCATTTTGCATCTATTTTGCAATAGCATTGCATATATAAGAAAAGACAAAGGCAACACACACGAAGTCACAGCTGCAAACGCTGTAAACCGTGCTTTAGAAAAGTATATTAGGAGAGATTAGTGCCACTTTTAAAGGCTTAATGCCACTTCTGGAGGGTTTTCTTCAACGACATCAGATCGACAGGCTTGGGAATAAAGTCATTCATCCCAGACTCAGTGCATTTTCGTCGCTCAATAGGCAGAGCGCTTGCCGACATTGCAATAATGGGCAACTGGCTAAATTCCCCTACTTCCCGAATTTGTAGCGTCGCATCATACCCATCAAGTACCGGCATCATACAATCCATCAACACCAAATCAAATTGTCCGTGAAAAACCGCCGCTACCGCTTCCTCCCCATTATTAACAACAGTAAATTGATACCCCAGTTTCCCGAGTAATGCAGTTGCCACTTTTTGATTTACTATATTATCCTCTACAACCAAAACCGAGATGTCTTTTGCTTCTCTATGAGGCTTAGGATAAATATCATAGTCATTTTTGATAACACTGCCGTCTTCAGCAACAACTCCTACCTTGATATTAAACATGAATGTCGCACCTTGGCCCACATCACTAACAATACTAATGGAACCACCCATCAACTCACAAAGGCACTTTGATATTTGCAAACCTAACCCAGTACCACCGTATTTTCGGGTGGTAGACGCATCACCCTGAATAAATGGCAAAAAAAGCGTACTTTGTATATCCTTAGCAATACCAATCCCTGTGTCAGTGACACAAAATTGCAAATTTAACGTATTATCACGTGCTCCTTTGATACCCGCATCTTTCTTTGTCAATCGTACAGCCGATAAATGCACCTCACCGCCAGAGTTAGTAAATTTCATCGCGTTATTAATAAGGTTTTGTAAAATTTGACGCAACCTAATCGGATCACCAAAGACTTCCGCCGGAATATTGGAATCTATAGAGGTATCAAATAACAAATTATCTTTCTTCGATTCGATTCTATAAAGTGAATTAATTTCAGATATTAAACTATGCAGATTAAACCGCACATTATCTAAATCCATTTTTCCTGCTTCTATTTTTGAAAAATCCAAAATATCATTAATGATAGTTAGCAGCGATGAGCCCGAACTTCTTATAATCTCAATGTATTCGTGTTGTTGTTCGTTTAAACCTGATGTAAGAAATACATCAGCCATACCCAGAATACCGTTCATTGGTGTACGAATTTCATGGCTCATATGAGCCAAAAATTGAGACTTTGCTAATGAGGCCGCAAGTGCATCTCTAGAGTCTCCCTCTGCCTTTAGTTTTGCTTCATGTAATTCGCTCGCTCTTTTTATATCTCGGTAAGAGCGAAGCGCTGTCACCAATGACATGGTAAGTTTAGTAGAGGTTATTTCAGCTTTTGATAAATAGTCATTAATATCATAATCAAGAATTATCGATTTTTCTGGAGCAGATCCGGGTTCTCCCGTACGTAATATTATCCTAACAGTGTTGTCATTCAAAACATTGCGAATATGATTAACCACTTGAAGCCCTGCATCTGACGACTCCATAACAATATCCAACAACACAACAGCAACATCCTTACAGCACGACAATTTATCAATCGCCTCTTTAGCACTGTAAGCATTCAATAACTTTAGAGTTTTCCCTTCGAACTCGAAATCTTTCAACACCATCTTTGTAAGTCGATGTACATCAACAATATCGTCGACGACTAACACAGTAAAGGATTCACCATTGGTGCTTGTCATTCGTTTTTCCGCCGGATGAAATAGAAGCGCATCACCACGGGAGGAAGGGGAGTAATCACTCATTTCTAGTCTACTATTGGTGTTCGAAAACATTGATCAGACCTCGTCTTAGGAAAATCATCTCACTTCTAGCTTCTGTTCCAAATGTGATTCAATCAAGTTATCCAAAGGAATATCAATTTTGAATTCACAACCTCCTTGCAAAACATTTCGACAAACGATACTTCCACCAAGTGTATCCTTAACCAACCCTTTTACGATGTGAAGTCCAAGGCCAGATCCCTCTTCACCCCTTTTACTAGTGTAAAACTTGTCAAATATTTTGTCTAGCAAGCTATCTTGAATACCCTTGCCGTCATCAGAAATCAGTACAATCAAAGCGTTATCTTCAAAGCGAGCAGTTAATCGAATATCCCCTTCTTCTATATCGTCAAATCCATGTAAAAGACTATTATTGATCATATTGATAAAAATTTGAGCGAAAACTCCAGGATAGCTAAATATCAACATTTCATTGTCACAGTCCAATACGATTTTATGCTTAGTATGCTTAATCTTCGGCTGCATACTCATTACGATATCTGACAAGCACTCACCAAAATTAAATAATGCACGCTCATCATTGCATTGATTAATAGTAACGCGCTTAAAGCTTTGAATAAGACTTAGCATGCGCTTTAGATTATTATTTGCTATATCAACAGAATCCTTATTGGCACTCAAAAATGTACTGAAGTCTTCCCTATTAAGGGTATTATCATTAAAACTTTTCGTTATAAGCTCCGTCTGTTCTGCCATATAACTTAATGCCGTAATAGCAATGCCTACAGGCGTATTAATCTCATGGGTAAATTCACCGACCATTTCACCAATAGCTGCTAGCTTTTCTGTCTGAAGTATTTTTTTATTCTGCTCTTCTACAAGAGCCTCAATACGTTCGTTATGTTTGCATAACATTCGTATCAACTCATCCCTTAATTTTATTAGGGCCTGAATTTGTAAATGGCAACGTACTCTCGCACATACCTCTTCATGCTGAACAGGTTTTGTAATGAAATCGACAGCTCCTACTGCAAAACCATCTACAACATCTTTACGGTCAGTTTTGGCAGTAATAAAAATGACCGGAACTTCTCGTATATCCCTAAGCTGTTTCATCTGTCGGCAGGTTTCGATACCATCAATTTCTGGCATCATGATATCCAACAGAATAAGATCCGGCTTATCTAACGACGCCAATTTTAATGCATCTTTTCCATTTGTAGCAAATGACACCTGATAACCTTCTGATTCTAAAATCTGGCTAAACAGGTCCAGATTTGCTGGTGTATCATCAACCACCAATATCCTTGAGCTTTCAATACTAATAGATGTACGAACCATGGCGATTCACCTCCATATTGCTATGAATTACATTGCAACTAGTTAAACATCATCTTTACATCCGATTTTTTTCAAGACTTCGATCATTTTACTTGTGTCATAACTATCGAGTAACTGAGACAGATAAGCCGTAAGCTCCTCCCCAATGCTGTTGCATTAAGCCGCCCCCTTGATTTTCTGTAGCTTCGCATCGCGCCACTTATTAACTGGGGCCTTGGAAACTCTGGGCTGGGACAACCGAGGTTCAATTGGGCGGTGG
>MAAB01007451.1_pt1 | contig 17877 bp, 11 predicted proteins | sample 1115991 | NCBI WGS metagenome assembly MAAB01 (sample SAMN04961124, study PRJNA320927) | seawater metagenome | isolation source: sample BD02T18 sea water enriched with oil for 18 days | place: USA:Gulf of Mexico | collected 2013-07-27
TGTTCAAGGAAGATGATACTAAACGAGCCAGCATGGCTGCCAAAAAGAAAATGGCAGGGCTGGACGATGAATATCGTTCAACCCTACTAGAGTCTGGGATTAAAATGCGCTAGCCGTGACTTGTGTGCCTGAAACAACTAAATCAGCTTGATACGGATTTATCACTGTGATAATTACCTTGTCTTTTTTAAGTTCACTTTTAATAACAACAGTGCCACCCGCTTTGAGGTTTGCAATACCGTGTTTAATGGCATTTTCAACTAATGTCAGTAACGACATCGTGGGTATTTCCATCATCATAGTCGCGGGTAAAACCCGTAAATCTACTTGCAATCGTTTACCTAAACGAATGTGTTCAATAGCTAAATATTGCTGACATACCTCTAGCTCTTTCGTTAAACTGGTCACGCCTTTACTATCGCTTGCTAAGTTATAACGGAACAGACTTGATAGCTGAGTTACTAAATCTGCCGCTTTTTCTTGATCTTCAAAGATCATACCGCGAATAGTATTTAGCGAATTAAAAAGAAAATGCGGATTAATTTGATTCATCAAATTGGTTAACCTTTGCTCGGTTAATTGCTGTGCTAAGCGTTTTTTGTCTCTGCTAGATGTTAGTCCCAAATAAATGATCAGCCAAAAAAAGAATACTCCTGTATTGACCAGTAAACCCAAGAAAAATTTACCTAGCAGCCCGTATTCTTGAAAAGGTAAAGTCTGTTCTACATGATATTTCGGCATAGCCAAGATATCATGTAGAACAGGAGAAATTAACATTTGAAAAAACGTTGCCAGACAAGCTGCGCTCAATATTAAGGTGACATAATGAAGTAACTTTACCTGGCTCCGATTAGCAGCCAACTTGGTTTTAAGGTAAGCGCGTATAATAAAGTGAGATATAACTATGGTTGGAACAAAAGACTCTAAAAAATCGAAGACTAGCTTGGTTAAATTCAAGACCTCAGCTTGTACAGCATGGGCAAATAAGGTAAGCGAGCCCCAAATGAGTAGATTGCCCCAAAATTGGTATAAATAATAATTTTTATCTGTTTTCTTCACCATGTTTTATCCGAATAGCGCTTTCGTTGAAATAATTATTAAATGATAGACTTGTTCAAGTCTATCATTACTAAGTTATTGAGTAAGTAGCCATTTTATTACTTTCACAACAAAGTTAAACGCTATAGTCCAAAAACTAAAGTCAAAAGATAAAGTTAGAAACTATAATTTAAATTGATTGCAACAACCTCATAATCACCCACATCAGTGTAACTTAATGAAAAAAGTCCACTTAGGGGTGCAAATATAGCTCTATAACCCGTGGTACTTTCTCGACTATCTCTGTGCTCTAAGGCTATATTAAAAGTTCCATACTCATGCTGAGCATCATAACCAATACGGTAAACAGAACCATAATCCTGCCATACTTTAGTCGTGTCCACTTCGAAGTTTTGTTTCACATCTCCGAGTTCAAAAAATAATTTATGGGCTTCATTTATATAACCTTCGAAGCCAATAGCAAACTCTATTTCATCAAAATAACTATTACTATTCTTATTTTCATCATGACTCGTTTGATAAGATAGCTTGCCATAAAGGCCTCGTTGCCACTTATTTTCTGGAATTGATAGTGGCATATCCACTCGAGCAGATACCTTAAAACCTTCACCGTGATAACCATCTAGATTAGTGAATACACCACCAAGACTAATATCAATACCTATTTTATCTTCGCTGGCTTTGTTTGTATTAGCTTGTTTTGTGCTGATATTATTTGTACTAATACTATTTGCATTGCTTTCATTAGCATTTACTACTGAACAAAGAGCTACCGAGATAAAAGCTAACGTTTTTATAAGTTTGGCTACGATTGATTTTTTCATAATATTCCCTTGAGTTTTAATTAGTTGCTGCTGCTCTTGGGAGTAATATTAAGAAAACATTTAACTTACTTTTTTTAAAAGTGATGAGTGGTTAAAGAAAATGATGGGCGGCTAAAAATGAATGAAAAGTAGCTATGACTGTACGATATAACTTCTTTTCACATATAAAAAAGCGACTACTCATAAGAATAGCCGCTTTCAGTTTCGCAGTTTAATTGTTGTTTCGTACTCTATTTAACTAGTACATCTATAGAAGCTACTTAATGTTCGCAACTGAGCAATCTCTCTAAATGTATGATCTTACGAGTAAAGTACGATCCTAGAACAAGGATAAACTACCGAACTAAATATATACATTAATAGTTAGCTACAATCTAAGTTCGCTACTAGAACTTTAGTACATTTATTGAGCTAACCATAGCTAATATTAGAATGTATACTCTAACTCGCTTTCGCCCCCTGAGCGAGATAGAAGTATGAATTTATGTCAGCTATATGATTGGAGAGTTGCTATTTATCACAGAGGAACTTCATATGTACTACACATAGATAGGCCATTTGATGTTGCACTTTATATATACCTTTAATAGTTGTTTTTATTAACCTCATTTAAAACTTGCTTCGCAAGCAACTTAAAGACACCAAATGCGTTTTGCCAGGTTACTATAATATCACCATAAACCATCGGTATAACATACTGGTTAAACCGTTCTTCATATAGCTTATTTTCTTCCAATATTTTCAAGCCATACATAAGTTCAGCAATAGGGTTTTGAACAAACTCTTTATGTTGATTTCCATACCGTTCAAGATCTTCAACTATCACTTTAGCAACCAGTGGAACTACTATTTCAATATCCGCGTGATTGGCTTGTTGAATGTAATAGGTATCATAAATATGGCGGATTAATGCAGGATCATCATCCCTTTGACTATCGCGTGTGAAGCTAGCGGTTCTTCTGAGCATTGAAACTAGCTTTTCAGCCTGCGTACTAATAATGCTAGTAAAGTCCATTGTTTCGACTTCAGGTGTTTCTTGCATTGCTTCATTTGTTAATGAAGAAATCTGTCGTTGATTTACTTCGTCATAAAGTAAAGTCTCTATCAACTCAAGTTTAATGAAGGGCCTTAAACATGGAACGATTGAGTGAGCTTGAGGATAGCGAATGTCGAATTGTTGATAACGGTATTCATCAAAAATTACAGGCTTACTTTCAATGGTGAACAAATCATTCGAATTAATCATATCGAAAATTTGGTGGTGTAACTCTTTTCTGGTTTTTCTTTTTTGACTTTTTGATATTTCAGTCAATAAGTCTTTAGGGATAATTTTAATATCAACATCTTCAGACATTCTATGGGTTTTAATGCCTGATTTAGTTAACGCAGTACCACCCGAAAATACCAGTGAATGTGTATCAGAGGATATACCTGACAGTAATTTTAATAGCGCAACAACATAGTAATCTTTTTCAACAATGGCAGGGTTACCCATACCCAAAGCATCCGAAACATCTAAAAACAAACTACTATCAATTGGCATTAATGGCTCTATTACTTACGACAATTTTACGTTTAAAACGGTTATTGGTAATGATTTGAAATGAAGCTGGGATTTGAAGGCTATCACCATCAATACTTCGCTGTGAGAATTCATCAAACTTATACTCAACACCTAGTTTTTTGATAGCTTCTAATATAACGCCATCAGCCCCTGCAGGAGAGGCAGGCATCAAGCTTCCCGTGATGCGGTTTTTTCTTGCTTTAGTATAAAGCCCATAGCCGATGCGCAATAAATCACCCGCATCAACCAGTTTTTTTAATACACGTCCCACTTGGTCATACCCTGCAATATCAGTAAAATCGGCTCGTGCAAAGACATATCGCTTTGAGCGATTTATTCTCACTTTTACTTTACTAGTTATTGTCATGATAAAACCTCTAATTACACAAGACTCAATATAGCAAACATACGACATTTAAACAATGCAAACATACGACATACAGGGTTAGATATAATTCAATATGGCACTCATTTACTCTGGTAAACTAAAGCATCTTTGATTTATTCATATGAGATAGAAACTATAAATTAGTGGCCAGATTTACTGAGCCAATACAGGTAGCTATAAAACCTAGTAAAGTGTTATTCACTAGGCCCGTTTGTAAGAAAATAAACCTGCTTATAGATAAGTTGAACTTGATGTCATTAAATAAGTAAAGTCTGCATAGCCCTAGCTGGAATAGTTATTTTAATTTGCTTTTCTTCTACGAGGTAATTATAAGTGATTTTTTTGTCTGATTGGTTCATCACTACTGTTACCAATGATCCATCAATGTTTTGAAATGCGGTCACAAGTAACGGACTGCGACTACTCGTAGCACTAACTCTAATGGCATCAGGACGTATAAACTTAGAAAAATGACCAATATAATAATAAGTTGGGGTATATATTAACTCATCTGTTGATGTATCCGCATGAATAGGTGCAAAACAAAAGTTTTGCACATGATTAGGGCCACCGTTGTGATCGAGCAAGATATTCCAATCAGTCCAGCCAACCGTACCTCGATTAAAGTCCTTAATCATTGAACGACCATAGCGTTCGGCATTAGGCCAGTATTGATATTTTTCAGTTGAAAATTTCTCGTTAGTGCCTTCAGTGAACAAAAGTTTCATCGAAGGATAGGATTGCGTCACATTAGCTAAATTATCATGCATTGTTTCTCCGCCAGTCCAATCTTCATACCAGTGAAAACCGATGCCCCAAGCATATTTAATCGCCTCAGCATCATCAAAAATGGTATTGGCACGATGACTGATTAAGTCACGATTATGATCCCATACAACAATGTTCTTATCTGCTAAACCTTCTTTGGCCATGATAGGGCCGAGGTGATTTTTAAGAAAATCCCGCTCTTCTGCTGCGGTGTAAATCATTGACTCCCATCGCTGTGTCGCCATTGGTTCATTTTGAATGGTAATTCCCCATAAAGGAATGCCTTCTTGTTCATAAGCTTTAATGAATTTAGTATAATACGTTGCCCATGTATCGTAATACTCGGGTAACAACTTGCCACCTTGAAGCATGTTGTTATTTGTTTTCATAAAGGCTGGCGCACTCCATGGACTGGCATATAAAGGTAACTTTCCGCCGGAATAAGCGATAGCTTTTTTTATTAACGGAATACGGTATTGTTGGTCATGTTCTATAGAGAAAGTAGCCAGTGCTTTGTCGCCCTCTTCAATATAGGTATAACTACCGCTAGCAAAATCTGAACTATGTATGGTTGTTCTTGCCAGCGAATATCCTATACCAGCGTTTTTATCGTAATAGGCTGTTAAAAACTCGTGCTGCTTTTCCGCCGATAGTTTGGCAAACACCTCTGAACTTGCATCTGTTATGGCACCACCAATGCCCCAAAACTTCTGAAATCTGATATTAGGATTTACAAAAATAGATATTTCAGTTTCCGGTGGTTGCCCAGCGGCTTTAAAAGTGAAGGTATTCGTTTTTTTTAATCTAAGATTAGTATCTTTTGCTGTGGTATATACTGTTGCTTCATTGGCAACAAAAACAGCTTGCTCTGCTTTAGTACTGGCAAGACTTTTGGCGTGCAGTGTACCTGCCAATGCGATATAACTGAGCATTGGCACCAGTAAAATTTTATTTATCATTTTAGTATTCCTTTTTAAATATTTTTATTCTAAACATGCTTAGTGGTGATATATTGTCAAGTTGTGACATTATGAGAAATCATGGATTCTGTGACTTTATTTGTCAGGCACATTGCCTTAATTGCTTATTCATGTCGTTCGAATCAGAATGTTTGAATAAAAAAGAACGTTCTAATGGTTAGAAGAACGTTCAGGCTATAGGAAAGTCCGCTAAAAAAGTTATAATCGATTAATTAGTGAGAACAGCATTGTTTTGAGTAATCGAATGGATTTAGATACGACGGCAAGGTGACTTACATAGGATATTTATTTAGGTGTTATAAATGGCAGAAACATTATTCAACTTTCACGATCTTATTTTATTGTTAACAAGTTTTGAATGTTTAGTCTTTGCGTTTATTGTTTTTTCAAACAAAGCCCTCAAGCCATATTCCTATACACTCTTTGCGGCACTATTATTATCCCACTCGCTGATTGCATTACATGAGTTGGTGTTTTGGGGGGCAACCTTTCGAGAATGGGTGTTAGCACTGTCACCTAATTTATTTTTTATTTTTAACTTTTCTTATCTGTTAGACGGTCCGCTGATTTATCTGTTTGTTAGCAGTTTGTTTCTGCCTCATTTCAAATTAAGCAAGAAAACCTTACTACATTTTATTCCTGTTTTTATTTTCCTTACTTATATGGTTATTGCTTTTTGGTCATTAGAGCAGTCAACGAAAGTTGCTTTAATAAAAAGTCATGACATTGCTTATAGTTGGCATTATGTTTTAACGGATTTACTGGTTAAGAGCCTTAGGATCGGTTATATCATCTTGACTCTTAGAATGATAAAGGCTTATGTAACCAAGGAAAATACTGCCGCAGCTGAACGAACTCCGTGGATACGCTATATTTTGACGGTATTTTTAGTGCTGTTATCATGGGAGTGGCTATTAACCGCGATAAAAGTATTTGCGTTAACGAATGCTATCAATCTTAAATTATTGGAATTTATCGGTTTAGTCGATTATTACGCAATGTTTGCCTTAATTAATCTGATGATGTATGTGGTATTAATGGAAACGATTAATAAAGGCCACCTTAAGAAAAACAAACCATCAGAGCCAGTCAATATGGATTATGTCAAACGTATAGAGTTGGCAATGAATACTAATAAATTGTATCTCAATCCTAACCTTTCTTTTGAGCGTTTCTCTGAGAAAGTAGATATTCCGGTAAAAGAACTGTCGTTTACAATTAATCGTCATTTTAATATTAATTTTTATGAATACATCAACCAATATCGAATCAATGAAGCTAAAGACCGCCTGATCGCCACAGATAATGCCGATAAGAATATCACCGAAATTTTTTATAGTGCCGGCTTTAATAGTAAATCGGTTTACAACACCTTATTTAAAAAATTATATAAGTGCACCCCTAGCCAATATCGCAAACAAGCATTATCAAAAACCAGTTAATACCTCGTTAATAACCACGACGAACTCTCATTCTGATGATAAAAACACCTTCAACAATGGTGTTTTCCTCTTACTTCAAACTCCCCCTACTCCCTTTAAACAAGTTGATTTTTAACCTACTTATCAACTAGCTAGCTATAAAATAATTTTTATCTTCCGTTCTTTTGCTTAGCAGAACGTTCTAAATCAGTTATTTTCTCCCGAAAGAACGTATTTAGCATAATTGTCATTAATATCGACTGCCACATAAGTGTATCAACGTTGCCTTAAAACCATGTGTTGATATTGATGATATGACTAAACAGGAAAGACTTGATGGCATCGCCGATATTTATTCCACTACACGATAACCAACAAACGACTGGTATAAAAAATAATAGCCAAGTTACTTTTGGCCTATTTTCCTTAACGAGTTTATTTTTTATTTGGGGTTTTTTAACTAGCCTAAATGATATTTTGATCCCGCACTTTAAAGAGGTATTTTCACTTAATTATACCGAGGCCATGTTAGTTCAGCTGTGTTTTTTTGGTGCTTATTTCATTATTTCTCTGCCAGCGGGTCGACTGGTTGAGAAAATTGGCTATCAAAAAGGTATAGTGACTGGCTTACTTGTTGCTGCCATAGGTTGTGCAATGTTTTTGCCAGCCTCCATCATGGTCTCTTACCCCTTGTTCCTCTTGGCCTTATTTGTACTGGCTAGTGGCATTACCATTTTACAAGTTTCGGCCAATCCATATGTAACCGCTTTAGGCTCTCCAGACACAGCCGCCGGTCGTTTAACCATGACTCAGGCTTTCAACTCGTTAGGCACGACCATAGCGCCATTTTTTGGTGCCTTTCTCATTCTAGGCATCAGCATCGAAGGTATTGAGTTACTGACTGAAGCTCAAAAACAGACGCAAAAAATTGAAGTAGTGCAACTACCTTACATTATGTTGAGCATTTCTTTGTTAGTTTTAGCACTGATTTTTTCAAAATTAAATCTACCCGTTATAGATAACCATCAAGATAATGACTTAAGCGCAGGTAACGAATCTGTATCTCTATGGACACACCAAAATCTCCTGTTGGGCACTTTAGGGGTTTTTCTCTATGTTGGCGCGGAAGTATCTATTGGTAGTTTTCTAATCAATTTCCTATCGGAACCTCATATTGCCAATACCACAGAAAGTGAAGGGGCAAAACTCATTGCATATTACTGGGGCGGAGCAATGATTGGTCGCTTTATCGGTGCCATGGTTATGCAGTTTATCAAACCCGGTTTATGCCTTGCGTTCAATGCTTCAGTGTCAATTATCTTGATTTTACTGGCAGTAACCTCATCAGGCTCTATTGCTATGTATGCAATTTTAGCGGTGGGTTTATTCAACTCCATTATGTTTCCGACCATCTTTAGTTTGGCGTTAAAAGGTCTGAGAAATTACAGCAGCCAAGGCTCAGGTTTGTTATGTCTGGCTATTGTCGGCGGTGCGATAGTACCACTGTTCCAGGGCTTTTTGGCCGATACCTACAGTATTCAACAATCTTTTATTTTACCAATGTTTTGCTATGTATTTATCGCCTATTTTGGCATTAAAAATTCCACATTAAAAAGTTAATAAACTATAAAAATAAACAACAAAAACAGCAACAAAATTACAATAATAACGGGAGAGAGAAATGAAGAATCAATTATCAACGAAGAAGAGGTTGCTTTCACAGGCAATTGCCTTAGCGTTAATGGGCGGAGTTATTGCGCCAGTATCTGCTGCCGAAGAAACAAACGAAGAAGTAATTGAAGTGATTGAAGTCACTGGCCTAAGAAAAAGCCTGGCATCATCCATTGCTATCAAACAAGACTCAACCAGTTTTGTGGAAGCAATTTCGGCTGAAGATATAGGTAAACTGCCTGATGTTAGTATCGCTGAATCATTATCTCGTTTACCAGGTTTAGCCGGACAACGAGTGAATGGCCGAGCACAGGTAATATCTATTCGGGGCATGGGACCTGATTTTACCACGACTTTACTTAATGGTCGTCAACAGGCAAGTTCGGGGGATAATCGTGCACCAGAGTTTGATCAATATCCATCAGAGTTAATTAACGGCGCAGTGGTTTATAAATCAGCTGATGCTTCTGTTGTAGGAATGGGATTAGCTGGTACGGTAGATTTGCATACCATCAGGCCTCTGGCTCATGGTGAACAAAACATAGTACTTAATATCCGCGGTGAAAAAAATAGCATAGATACGCCTAACTCAGACGTCTCTGATACGGGTGTTCGCGGCAGTCTATCTTATATTGACCAGTTTGCTGACGATACTATTGGCATTGCTTTAGGTTATTCATATACCAATACCCCAAGTCTAGTGCAACGAACCAAAGGTTGGTGGTGGGACACTCAAAGTGAAGACGCTGTTGGGGTAGGAAATAGCGATGCACTTGTGCTGCAAGGACAAGAAGTTGTTGGTGTTTCTAGGGAACAAGTACGAAATGGTTTCTTAGGGGTATTTGAATGGCAACCAAATGATGAGTCTCATACCATTATTGATACTTATTATTCAAAGTTTGATCAAGATGAAACATCACGCGGCGCTTACTGGTTCAGTACGGCAAACACCGGTGATGGTACTATTTTTAATGAGGCGAACTTTGTTGATTTTGGTGGCAGTAAGGTCTTGCAAAGTGGTATTGCCACTAATTTACATCCAGTATTGCGCAATGATTCAAATACTCGAGACGATGAGCTGATTGCCATTGGCTTAAATAACGAAACTCTTGTTGGTAACTGGATTATTTCGACAGACCTTTCTTATTCAAGCTCTGAACGTCAAGAGCAAGTCGCTGAAACTTATTCTGGTTTAGGTGAGCCAACGAACATTGGCTTTGATATCGTACAAGAAGGCTTTAATCAATATACAATTGGAACTGATTATACCGATGCCAACACCATTCAGTTAAGTGATCCTGCGCCATGGGGCGGCTGGGGTCATGATGGCACCATTCGTCACCCAGAAGTGAAAGAAACGGTAAAAACATTCGCTATTACCGGTGATTACGACTTAACAAATACTACTATCGGTAGTATTTTCAGTGGTGCTGTCGTCGGTTTTGATTATACCGAAAGAAGTAAAGCAAAGGATGTGGCAGAATTTGATTTAATGCTTAAAAATGATCGTGCTCCAACAACGGTTGATTCAAAATACCTTGTTGATCCTGTTGATCTTAGCTTTGCCGGTATTCCTGGCTCTATCAGTTACGATACCGATGCAGTCATTGCCAACTACTATGATTTGGTCGCTATTGACGGCGATGATCACTGGAATAAAGCTTGGTCTGTTGATGAAGAAGTCACCACGCTATTCTTTAAACTTGTCATTGATACTGAAATTTTTGGTTTACCTTTAACGGGGGATCTCGGTACGCAATATATAAAAACAAAACAAGCAGCAACCGGTTTTACCCTAGCGGATGATCCTAACTCGGATTTACCTATTTTGGTCGACCGCTCAGATCAGCATTCCTATGACGACATTTTACCGTCGATGAACTTAAAAATGGAAGTCGCTGAAGGCCAATATATACGCTTAGCTGTCGGTAAATATATGGCACGTGCACGGATGGATGATATGCGAGCAACACTATCTGCAGGCGTTGGTGTCGACCAAACCTGGAGTGGTAGCGGTGGTAATACCAAACTAGAACCATGGCGCGCTGATGCTATTGATTTGGGCTATGAGTTTTACTTTAGTACTTCCAGCTATGTCGGCATAAGCTATTTCTATAAAGATTTAGAATCCTATATATATAACGATCAGGTACTTTTTGATTTCACTGGTTTACCTAATGAAAGTGGTTTCATGCCAATCAGTGATATAGGTACCATGAGTCAGCCAACCAACGGTGAAGGCGGTACTGTTGATGGTACTGAATTTAGCTTTGTTTTAGATGGTGAATTACTGAGTGACTATTTAACCGGTTTTGGTATTGTCGGTAGTTTCTCTTGGACCGATTCCGATATTCAACCCGATGGCCCCGAAAGCAGTACCAGCTTGCCAGGCTTATCTGATGAGGTGAGAAGTTTAACGGCGTATTATGAAAGAGAAGGTTTCTCATTCCGTATCAGTCAGCGCTATCGTTCAGCATTTAGAGGTGAAATACCGCAATTATTTGCGACTCGTGGTTTCTCTGAGATTTCAGAGGATGAGCAAGTGGATGCACAAATGAGTTATGAAGTACAAGGTGGCGCTTTACAAGGCACAACCTTCTTATTGCAAGTAAATAACCTCACTAACTCGCCCTATCAAACTAACTTAGGTACGCAGCTTGAAAATGGCGCTCACTTGCCAGAGTTTTATGAAGAATATGGTCGTCAATTTTTAATTGGTGTTAACTATAAATTCTAAGTAAAAAGAAAAGTAATTATACCCGTTTCATTAAGTTTGTGATCTTGTTGTGTATAGGAAAAATAAATCAGGGCAAGGCGCTCGATTGAGCAATAGCTGGCTATTGGGATTGAGATCAACGCAGGCATGGCGTATTTTAACCAGCACAAGTGAGCAATAATTTAATGAGATTGGTATTAGTCCGATTGGTATAAAGTCCTTTAGCAAGTTAACGCTTTATAAAGGGCTTTTACTTTTTTCCATCTGCTTTTTCAGCTTCAATTGGTAGATAAAATAAAATGAACCAAAAATTAAAACAGTTATTATTGGCCAGCATTGCCGTAGCAACTTCCAGCTGTAGTGCACAAGTTACTGAGCAATCATTAACTTTACACTCCAACAATCAGCATGTTGCTTTTTACTTGACCAATGCCGATCAGTCATCATTATTTCAACAACAGTTAATTGCACTTGAACCAGCAAAGCAAAATGACTTGCCAACCATTAATGTCTCGGCTCAAACAAGCTACCAAGAAATAGATGGTTTTGGTTATACACTCACAGGTGGCAGTGCAGCATTAATCAGCGCTATGTCATCAAAAGCGCAAGATAACTTACTTAACGAGCTGTTTGGTACCGGCCCAAATGATATTGGCGTAAGCTACTTAAGGGTTAGTATCGGTGCATCTGATTTAGATTCAAAGGTATTTTCTTATAATGAACTGCCGGTTAATGAAACCGATATTTTGCTGAAAAAATTCTCTATTGATGAGGATAGAAAAAATCTCATTCCTGTTTTAAAAAAAATACTAGCCATTAATCCAGCAATAAAAATTATGGCTTCCCCCTGGTCAGCACCCATTTGGATGAAGACCAACCAAGCATCCAAGGGCGGCAGTTTAAAAGCTGAATATTACGGGGTTTATGCACAGTATTTTGTTAAATACATTCAATCGATGCAGCAAGAAGGCATTCCTATTGATGCGATTACCATTCAAAATGAACCTTTGCATCCGGGCAACAATCCTAGCCTATATATGACAGCAGCAGCACAAGCCAAGTTTGTTAAACACAACTTAGGGCCAGCATTTAAAGTGGCCAATATTACCTCCAAAATTGTCATTTATGATCATAATGCCGATAGGCCCGATTACCCCATTTCGATTTTAGATGATGCACAAGCTAAACAATATATTGACGGTTCAGCTTTTCACCTTTACGGCGGTAAAATTGAAAATTTGAGCTTAGTTCATGAACAACACCCCGATAAAAACATCTATTTTACCGAGCAATGGATCGGTGCTCCCGGTGATTTTGCCAAAGACATTAAATTTCATATCAAGGAGTTAATTATTGGCGCAACGCGCAATTGGAGTAAAATCGTGCTTGAGTGGAATTTGGCGGCAAACTCCGCTTCTCAGCCACACACTGACGGTGGTTGTGACCGCTGTTTGGGCGCTGTGACAATTGATGGCGATCAGATAAAGAGAAATCCTGCTTATTATATTATTACCCATGCAGCTAAGTTTGTTCGCCCTGGTTCAACAAGAATTGACTCTAATAGTTCGTCAGACCTACCCAACGTGGCCTTTAAAACACCAACGGATGATATTGTCGTGATTGTTCTCAATAATAGCGAGAATAAAAAAAAATTTAGTATTGCTGTTGCCGATAAATTTATTGTTACTTCATTAGATGTTGGCGCAGTTGGTACTTTTGTCTGGCAGTAACAAATATAAGTAGATTGTCCTATCAGCCTGTTTATCTGGCCTGATAGGACAATAGCATTACCTTGATTTTGCTAAGCAATGTTGAGTGATAAAGTCAGCATGGCTTGGTAAGTTAGCTAAGCAACTTTTTATCACCGCCTTAGTGCTATTAACAAAGGATTCGAGTTCTTGTTGAGATTTTAAATCGACAAAAGGGTCATAACTATGTGGCAACATATTTTGTCCGACTAAAACTTGCAGCCAGCTTTCATCACGAAACAATTCATCGGCCTGCCTTTCTATGCGACCGTACGCCTGAAAAACATCTAATTTTTGCTGCAATGAATCAGGAATGGCCATGTTTTGACAATAGCGCCAAAACTCACTGTCATTACGTTGATTTACTTTGTAATGAGCGATAATGAAATCTCTTATGCGTTCAATTTCAAAATCAGTTTGGCGATTATATTGGTCGATATTTGCTTGCTTAAAACTACGGTCAGGAAAAAGGGTAATTAAGCGGGTGATCGCTGTTTGCACAAGATACAAACTAGTTGACTCTAGTGGCTCTAAAAAACCAGCCGACAGGCCAATAGCAATGCAATTGCGATTCCATGCTTTTTTTCGTTTACCCGTGGCAAACTTAATTAGCCGCGGCTCTGCCAACATTTCAGCATCTAAATTCTGTACTAAGGTCTGCTGTGCTTGCTGATCAGAACAAAATGCACTGGCATAAACATGGCCATTTCCTGTTCGGTGTTGTAAGGGAATACGCCATTGCCAGCCGGCCTGGTGAGCTGTTGAACGGGTATAAGGTAATAAAGGTTCAGTGCGTTTACTGGGCACAACAATGGCTCGATCACAGGGTAGCCAATGGCTCCAATCCTCAAAACCCGTGTTGAGTGTTTGTTCTATTAACAATGCCCGCATACCTGAACAATCTATAAATAGATCGCCAGCAATTTCTTCACCATTCTCTAGTATTAGCGATTTAATGAAGCCGTTTTCAGCATGAGTCTTTACTTGATTAATCGTTCCTTCAATTCGTTGAACACCAAGTTTCTCACTAAAACGTCTTAAAAAACCACCATACAGACCAGCATCAAATTGATAAGCATAAGCTAGGTCCCGTAACGGAGATTTTGGCATATCAGGCCTAGCGGGAGAAAAACGGCTCGCCAAGGCGATTTGGTTGTTGATCGAAAAGTTGTCGAGAGCACTAACCTTATTCTGAGCATTCAATTTGAGCCAATATTGATAGAAGCTTAACCACTCCCACTGTCGCCCTATCGGACCAAAACCATGTAAATATTGTTCGCCTATTCCGCCCCAATTACAAAACTGTATGCCTAATTTAAACGTACCTTGAGTTGCTTTGATAAATTCCTGCTCATTGATACCCAGCAGATTATTAAAGCTTTTAATGGCCGGTATAGTCGCTTCACCCACACCTATAGTAGCAATGCTTGCAGATTCAACTAAACGAATATTGTATTTACCTTGCGTCATTTTTGCCAAAAATGCAGCGCTCATCCAACCTGAGGTTCCGCCGCCAACAATGGTGATGTTTTTGATGTTTGTCATTTAATGTTCAGCCTTTTGTATTCTTATTACACGGTGTGGTAGTCACTTGGCAATGTGAATTGCTAGCCTAGTTAATTTTATCTTTTGTGTTGGAGTTTTTCATTCGTTTATGCGTTCGTTTGCTAATAAGAACGTTCTATATATGGCGTTTTCGGCTAGAAAAACGAAATTTAAGAATTTCGTTTTTATGATGCTATTGGTGAATGTTTTCGCAAGTTATCACGCACCTAATGTGTTATGAATACTCGAAATCGTTCGAAATGACTTAGTAGCCCTTCATGATATTAAGTAAAAACTTACTAAACGATATTTGGATAGATAATGAAAATTAAAAATAAAAAGTTAATCCCTAGTCGACGCATAGCTATGTTAAGTGCTCTGCTTATTGGCGTATTTGCTTGCAGTGAAGATAGCAACAAAGCAGAAATTGATCCGTCAATTCTCATTGAGCCTGAAGTTCCTGAAGTGGTCATTAACTATTCTCAACTGCAAGCCAAAGGTACTCAATGGCAAAACCAAGAAGAGCAAAAGGTAGATTTGCGTGGCATTAACTTAGGCAATTGGTTAGCAATGGAAATGTGGATGTTTGGCTCTGAAGAACCAATGGGCGGCGACATCAAAGACCAATGTCGTTTAGAAAGTAAATTAACAGAACGCTTTGGCGAAGACGAAAAAGCCGCTGTAATCAAAAACCATCGAGATAATTGGATTACTGAAAAAGATTGGGATCAAATGAAAGCGTCAGGGTTCAATTTGATACGTGTACCTTTTCTTTTTGATTTAATTGAAGACCCTAATAACCCCAATACGTTAAAAGCGGATGCTTGGGATTACCTAGATCAAGCTATAGCTGCGGCGAAATCACGAGAAATGTATGTTGTTCTTGATTTACATGGTGCAGTAGGTCGACAAGGTTGGGAGCAACATACCGGTTGTGCCGACAAAAATGAATTATGGGAGAGTGCCGAATACCGTCAACGCACCGTATGGTTATGGCAGCAAATTGCTAAAAAATATCAAGATGAGGCTGCCGTTGCCGGCTATGGTTTGTTAAATGAACCCTGGGGCACCGACTCTGAAACATTGAAAGACTTGATGGTTGAGTTATACCAAGCCATTCGAACCATTGATGAAAATCATATTGTGATCTTACCATCACATAATGCAGATGGTATTTCAGCTTACGGTAACCCTGATGATCTTAACATGGAGAATGTTGCTTTCGAACATCACTTCTACCCAGGAATTTTTGACTGGGGTGAAATTGGTTATCATGTTCATAGAGATTGGTTAACATGTGGTGAGCTTGGTGATGGTGGTGTTTGTGATGTAGCGCAAACACTTATTGATGTCGATACACCGTTATTGATTGGTGAAATGCAGCCATGGACCGGACTTGGCGAATTAGGTGGCGATATCACCAGAGCAACGTTTGATCGCTATAACGAACTTGACTGGGCAGTGACGGCTTGGTCATACAAAACCACTTCTTTTGCTGGTGGTTTAGGCCAAGGCCCTTGGGGCTTAGTGACAAACGCTGGCGATCAATTATTGGTAAAAGCGCAAACCTGGGGCTGTAATGACTGGGAAAGCACCTTTAACAATACCTGTGATGTATCAGCTAGAAGTACTACTCCTTATGTAGGTGAAGGTAGTAAAACCATGTACTTGGTTATTAAAACTGGTGCTTTTAATGGCACTGACGTTACTTATGACAATATTTCATTAGTGAATGATGCTACCGGGGAAAGTATTTTACTCAACGGCGAATTTGGCAGTAATGAAAATTGGACTGAGGTTTCTATATGGGGTGACCCGCGCAGTTATGACTATAATTACGCTGCAGGTGAATTTGCCGGAAGTGATACAGGTGAAGCGTTGCGAATCACCTCGCCAGCAGGTAATCACAGTTTAATCTATCAAGCGATCGACGTTGAAGGTGGTCAGTCATATACCATCTCAGGAAAGTTTAAAGACAACGGTAGTGCAAACAATGACATGTGGGCGGAAATTTACTTAGTGCCAGATATGCCCGAAGAATGGGTCGATGTCACAGGGCGAGTATTACCACAAGTTGATGTTAATAATAGCTATCTAGAAGAGATCAATGCTTTCTTCACTTCATTTGGTTCTATGGATTATGTAATCAACCAAGCGGTTGTTGATAGTTTGACGGCAGACGATGCGTCGGGTATGTTTGCTAATATTCCCGCAAAAGTTGGTAACATAGAAGTTATAGCTACCGAGGTGGAAAATACACTTTCTTGGGAAGATTCAAGTGAATCAGCGACGGGTTATAAGGTTTATCGCTCAACATCACCATCTTCAAATTTTGCTCTTATTTCGGAGCAAGAATCAACAAGCTATATTGATACAGACGTTGAAAATGAAACAGTCTATTATTACTACATTATTGCCTATAACGACTTAGATGAAGGTTATCCAAGTACTACGGTTTCTACTGGTGAAACTGTTTTATTAGTGCCTGGTAGATTAGAAGCTGAAAACTACACTGCGGCGCATGACGGCGTACAAACCGAAGCAAGTGGCGATACAGGTGGTGGTTTTAATATTGGTCATTTTGAGGCAGGTCGATGGGTTGATTATCAACTTACTGTAGAAACTGCAGGCGAATATACGGTCGAATTTCGTGTTGCAAGTGAGCCAGGTAGCGACGGTTTTGAGGTTCAAGTTGATGGGGCTACTATGGGTACAATCTCTGTCAATGCAACTGGTGGCTGGCAAGTTTACCAAACAGAATCAATTACATTGACACTACCTGCTGGTGAAGTAGCATTGCGATTATATTCTGTTGGTGATCAGTGGAACTTGAATTGGATTACTTTTATTAAAAACTAAGTTTAAAATCAGTATAACTAATGTGAACTATTGAACATTAGTTATTGAGGTAGGCTGTTAAAACACAAGTTTTAACAGCCTAAAAATAGGAAGATAATAAAATAGCTCTACTTTTTGTTTCTTAGTTCAAAGGGTGTCTAACTTAAATTTACAAGTTAACTTCAGGCATCCTTAACAGCGCAGTTAAAAATTAAGTTTGAAATTCTATCTCACTATGTGCCGTGCGACGTGAAGTCGTATGTAACGCTGTTCACCGCGATAAGAGTGAACCATCTGTATCACCAGGTGACCCTAAGACTCTGAATAAAGTAGCGAGTCTGACAATGTAACAAAG
>MAAB01042817.1_pt1 | contig 17819 bp, 9 predicted proteins | sample 1115991 | NCBI WGS metagenome assembly MAAB01 (sample SAMN04961124, study PRJNA320927) | seawater metagenome | isolation source: sample BD02T18 sea water enriched with oil for 18 days | place: USA:Gulf of Mexico | collected 2013-07-27
ATCGGCGGCTTTCGCTTGCACCACTTGTGCTTGTGCATGCTGAACCGCTGCCTGTTGAGTTTTGTCACGCAACTGCACTAACAAAGCCCCACGCTCAACGTAGTCGTTCACATCAAAATGCACCTGTTGAATACGCCCGCTGGTTTGTGCACTCATAGTGCCCTGATTTACGGCCTCTACACGGGCTTCAATTTTAAACCAGTTTTGTATCACTTGTTTTTTAACAAGCTGTAACTGCGCACCCGTGAATGTGCCTTGTTCCCCATGGGCTAGCTCCATGCTAAACATGCCTACTGTGAGCATGCCCAATTTAAACAAAACACTCAGAGCGGCGGTATACATGTAAGTGCGAATCATACTGGGTCCTTGGTTAGCGGGCTCTTTTATGAGTGTAGAGCAAGCCTAGTGCAATTAACTTTAACATACTCTAAATTAGTTATTGCTAATGTACAAGGCGCAAAAATTAGCATTTCTCGATTTTGGATGTTCAACCTGGCCCATTTTAAGGGCTGTTGGTAACCAGCTCGGCTGTAATTAAATGTAACCGTGTGTAATCAGGCACTTAAGTCGTAAGGTGTTGTTCACTTTAGCGGCATTTAACCGGTATCTAAGGCGTCATTCTTATGGCTATTTATGGGGCTTGCCTGCTAAGGATTAACAAGTTTTTAGGGTTTGTAAGCAAATATGTAAATAGGCGCATTTGTACCAGTTACAAATGAACTCAGTTTCACTTTGTAATGCCATAAAAGAATAATAAACCTGTTTTTTATTTCATTTAGCAAAGGTTAACTGGTACACCTGAACCTGTTTGGTCTAACTTGTCCTTCATGCTGACTGTAAAACAACCATTTGTGTAATCCCTTGGGGTGATTTTGTAATTATGTGTAAATGTATGTGAAACAAAGTATGTGCATGGGTATCTGTGCAGGTTAGGATGCTTGCACGAATTAAGAACAACGCCCTGAACACACGGGCAATAAATAAGAATAATAATTATGAATTTTAAAGCTTTAAGCATTGCCACATTGTTATTCACTACCGTTTGCTTCCCAGCCGTTTCTATTGCTGAAGGTGTAGTAGAGAAGATGGTGGAAAGCCCAAAACATAAAGAGCAACGTATTGAGGGGGATTTAACCTTCTTATTTAAAGAAGCGCTTAAAGCATGTGCGCTTGAAATGGACAAAGATCAAGAAATGTCTCCTTTTGCCATGATCAAAAAAACCGATGGTACATTAGGTTTTTTTAGTCCAGCGGAAAATGAAAAAAATAAGAAGATGTCTGTTGATAGCCAGATAGCCAGTGTTCGTAAGATGCTCATGGATTTGGCAAGCACTCAACAAATTGAAGCCAGTGTGCAAGCTATGTACGTAACCGTGTCAAATGATACGGGTGCCAGTAATCAAGGTTTAGTATTTGAAATAGAGCATCGAGATGGTGTATCGATTATGCGTTTTATCCCAGTGTCCGAAATATTAGACGATGCGGGTAAAAAAACCGGTAAGTTATTGTTTGAAATGGAAAAGCTATCAACGGGTAGTAAACCGCAAACAGTATTTGCAGCTTCTATAGTGCAATAAAAAGAATTGCGAAAAGATGCAGATTTATCTGCTGATGATCACAATATTCAGGGTAACCTGAATCAATAAAAATAACAGGAGACACACACATGAAAGGCTTTAAAAAACTAGCACTTGTTGCTGCTATCTCGGCTGCACCTTTTGCTCAAGCAGAACTTACTTCTATTGACGATTCAGTTCTTGGCGATGTTACTGGTCAAGCTGGAATCAGCATAGAATTATCAGCTAACGTGTCTATTGGTAGTATCGAATATACTGATACTGACGGTTTTGGTGGTGGTGCAGGTTCTTTGGGTATCAACAATATCGTACTAGGTGGTGACGGTGGCGGCGCTCTTGATAAAATCAAAATCGACATCGATGTTGATGCCACTGCTGGTTTAGTTATTCACTTAGGTGGAACTAACACTGCAGATGTATTGACTGGCGGCGCGGATCGCGTTGACTTTGGTTTGACTGTTGATGATGTTGTTCTTAACAACTCAGCAACTCTAGCGTCTAACATCTCTATCGGTGGTAACCTTGGTCCTATCGATGTAATTATTGCTAACGACGGCACTATCGGTGTTGATGCGTACTTCGAAGTAACCAGCGGTTCATTGGATGTTGACGTATTAGGTCTAGGTATTTCTAACCTAACAATCGGTGATGATAGCGCGCCAATTACTACTGGTGCTTACGGTGCTACAATGACAAGTGTTCAAGCGCTAGCTGTTGGTAGCAACGCTGCTCTTATCACTGCTACTGGTGATCAAGCTGCGGACGACTATGCAGTTAGCCTAGGTTATGCTGATGAAGCTGCACTTCGTGCTGCTGGTGATCCAACTGAGATTGCGACTCTTGATGCGAACCGTACTGGTGGCGAAGATGCAGCTACCTCAGCTGTTGAAGCTGGTGCAATTGCCGGTGTTTCTAACATGGCATACGTTGGCATGACTATCGCTGCAACAACTACTGGTTACTTGGATACAACTACTTTCACTCAAGTAGTTGTTACCAATGCACTTAACATTACCATTGATGCAATGGCAATGGATATCGGCATGGATTTAACCATGGGTAACGACGGAACTTCTGATCTGTCTTTAGGTTCTGTTGCTATCAACGACCTAGACCTTTCTGGTACTAGCCTTACTATCTACGGTCACTAATTTGACCTAGTTTGTATATTTGAAATAAATATATAAGCGAAAAAGCCAACCCTCGGGTTGGCTTTTTTTTTGGAAAAAATTATCCAAAAACTTCAGTATTGATTAGTGGGTTAGATACTAATGTCTTATAATTAATTATTATTAAAACAATAAAAATTCAGCTTACTGCAATGGAATGTTTCTATGCTCTTTCGAATAATCCTTTTTCTATTTATTTCTAATCCTGCATTTTCCGCAGGTATTTCTATTGAATTATCAGCTCAAGTGGGAATAGGACAAATTGAATATACCGATATAGATACCGGTAGCTTAACTATACTTTCCGCCCCGACTCCACAAGAATTTAAAACTCACACATTCACGCCTGCTGATATTGAGGTAGCGGATCCTGATGACACTGAAACAACGGAGCCTGATGAGCCTGTTGAATTGAGCGAAGGGGTTTACGAGGCTACTTTAGCCACTGTGGTTCATGGTGTTTCACCTAAAATAAAGGCTGTATCAGCCAACGATGGCTTGTATGTTTTTAGTAATGATGGCGACTTACATCGTTATTTTGTTGATTTTGATGGAGGGCATGACAAGTATCATTACCCTGCTTTACCTAATCCAGTAGATGTATTTTCGTTGTGGTTTCATTTTTATGATTGGGAGAATGACGGAATTACTGAATGGCATGTTATGCCAAGATCTATAGATGCAACTACAGGTAAGTTTTATACTTGGAATGACCCCTATGTAGATGCGAGTAATGGAGATAGCTATGAAGGTATATGGGCGGAGAATATTAATCGCAATATTCCAGTGAATCTAACAGGCTATATAAAAAATTTGAACGCATCAGACTATTTGGCTTCTTTTAAGGGAGAGGGAGTGGATGGCCTTTGGGTTTATAAGAACTTAAAGGAATTGGATGAAAACGGCAATCGTATATATGAAGGCCCAGTGTCAACTGTTTCTATTCAGGATTCATTTATTCTAGATACCCACTTGGGTGTGGTGCAAGCACATGTAGATATATCAGGGGATTTAAATTTACTTTATATAGAAACCGATGATCTTTCAATTGTGAAGCTTGATAGTGAGCAAAACTATCAATCAATAAAAGCGATTAACGCGGAGACGGGTACCCTATATGTTATGCAAACAGAGGCCGGAAACTTAGATTTAATATTTCAAAATGCACAGGACAATACCTTTACAGCAGATTTATCACCAGTAGGTGTCTTAGCTGTCGCGTCCTGTTCTTCTGAAAGTAATCGAATTTTTTGTGTATTATCTATTGAAAATGAACAGCAGGATGGGACGCCTCCTTCTTTGGTGTTGTATGAATTAATTGATGGTGTATTTGCAGTGGATCGCACCTTAACTCATGAATTAATTAACGATGGTATCTTAGCGATAGAGGGGGTGTTTGCCCACGGTGATAACCGCTTTATATCCGTTGAAACCTTTGATTCTAGATACCGGTTATTTAATTTCACCGATAGCGGCGCCTACCTTATTAAAAATGATCCTAATTTTAGTTTTGGTGCCTTAGAGAGCTTGCTGGTAGCTGATCGCGATGACTCAAGTATTTTTTATTGGATAACCCGATCAGTAATATCGGCTTTTGCTTGGAAGATAGAAATCAGTACCGCTGAAAACACACAAATTCCAAATACAGGTGAAGAGAATAACGGGAATGAAGAGACTGCTGGTGAAGAATCCCAAGGTGGCACTGGCACTGAGGATAATGGAGGGCAGGTAGGTGATAATACAGAGAATTCTCAGGGTGGAATTATATTAGCTGATGTAGAGGAGTCAGAAGAAGGAGTCGAAGCTATAGTGACAAAAAACTCTACCTACAACGTTACTGAAAATGTTGAAGTGATAGCCGGTAACGAGGGTTTGCTTGTTTTTGTTAGTGATGGTGATTTACATCGTCATACATTTAATTTTAACGGGGATGGCGTAGATGTGTTTGATTACCCAGACCTTTCAACTAATGTAGATGTCTTTTCTTTATGGCAGGCGTTTTCTGATAATGATAAAGACGGAGTTTCACAGTGGAGTATTGTGCCTGGAGCTGTGAATCCTGTGAGCAACGAGATGAACGTATGGCAAGCCTCATACGTTAACGATGATGGCGTTATGCAGAGCGAGCAGTGGATTGGTAATGCTGTGCAAAACGAATTAACTGGTTACTCCCATCAGCTTGCTAATGAAGGCTATATCGTTTCATTCAAAAATGAAGACGGTACTGAAGGTCTGTGGGCGGATAAGCAATTAAACCAGCTTGATCAAAATGAAGTGGCTCAACGTTTTAATGGCTTGGTTTCGCCAATTGCAGTAGATGACTCCTTTATAATCGACACACATTTAGGATTGGTTCAATCTTATGAGAATGAGTCGGGCGGCTTGAATTTACTACTTTTAGAAACGGATGATTTACAAGTTAAAAAAATTGATAGTTTAATTAAGCTTAAAAAAATAATATCTTACCCATCAACTGATGGCACCCTATTTAAAATTGATGACGTTGATGGTAATACTCAATTGGTATTTCTGAATTCACAAGGGGATGAGTTTACCTATAATCTATTGCCTCAAGAGAGTGATGAACTACAGTTTTGCAGTGAAACCAATTCCCGGCTGTTTTGTGTGCTGTTATCTAATACTGTAACAGCAGAGGAAAGTATTGTCTCAACACTTGGTTTGTATGAGTTTGTAGATGGGGCATTGGTGTTGGGCAGATCGTTAGAGCATGAGTTGCTTGAACCTGGTTTCTTAAGTGTTACAGGTATATTCTCTTTTGAGGAGCACCGCTTAGTTAGTATTCAGACAAAAGATTTAAAATATAGATTATTTAATTTTTCAGATACAGGATCTTATTATATAAAGAGTGCTAATAAGTACTATTACGGTTCACTTGAAAATAAATTTGTTGCAGATAGGAATGACAGTCGAGTTTTTTATTGGGTGAATCGCTCAATAAATACAACACATGCTTCAAAAGTGATCGTAGAGGAGGCGGTTGTTGAAGTTGAAATTGAGGATCCAGAGACTGAATTAGACCCTGAAGCAGATCCGGATAATGAAACGGATACTCAAGAAGAGCGTGCCGGTGAGTCAACTTCGAAGGACAGTTCTAGTGATGATGGCGGAGGTAGTATGCCTCTTTACTTGTTGTTAATGTTGTTTGTTATTGTGGGGGTTGGCAGACGTACAAAAACGAATTTTAAACGTTACTGAGCATTACCTTTACGTAATTGTACGTACTGTGATTTCCCTGGAATGATAAAATGCAAAAGAGAGGGCTGTAAATAAAACTGTTTAGCTGCTTGTCATATCATCCAGAAATGGTATGGATAGGCAGCATGAACTTAAAAGCACTTAATGCTTTTGCCCGCGAGCGGCCAATGCATTAAAACTGAGTAATATCTAAAGCAGTTTTGCCAGATTCTGACTAAGATAACCCCTAAGCAAGTCTTTAATGCTGACTAGACTAGCACCTCGGTTACAAAAAAACACGAACCCTCCGGTAATTTAAAAAGTCGAAACGACTACCCCCCCCAAGACGTTACACGCTGAGATAGCCAGTTGAACTGGATACTCTTCTGGCTCTCAAGAAAGCTTTTAGTCAAAACGGAATACGAATAATCAAATTCAAATCACTTCGACGGGCAGAATAATAATTTCTGCATACTCATGGCATGAATACGCCTGAATTTGTGACGCGTTTAGGAACTTTATAGTGTTGATGCATCCCCTTGTTACTTTTGAAGTAGCAATCGTGTATTTAAGTAAATGGTTTAGTGGTGATTCCGGGAGCTAGGCTTGGATTACCCTTTTGTTTAGCTGGATTGTATTGTCCTTAAAACCCTGCAAGATAAGTGTGTATTTAAAACGTAGTGTACTTCGCCTTAGTCGTTAATATGAGGATGCGGAGGGATGCAAAAATTAGTAGGTTAGTGAATTTTTGGAAATAATGGGGCTAAGTTTTGCATGGGCGTATTAACAGAACTGAAAATGGAAGCCGGCCTTGAATCGATTTTTGATTGAATTCGAAGGCCGTTAAGGACTATATTTGATATTGGCACTTACACGCAATGTGTAGTCTATTTAACACGTCACTCCTCGTGTTGGTTTTACCAGCGTTGTACGTTTTCATCCGAGAAGTTGTAAATAGCTTGAATACTATCTCTTACTTCCAATATGTCAGCTAAGTAATTGTTAATTGAGCTTGTTCTAGCATGAGGTATTTGGCGAATGGCCTCATTGATTTTTTTTAAGGTTTCATTGTCGATGCTTGAGTAGGGGCTGAATTGTAAGGCGAGTGCATATACTTTCATCTTTGCCCAATGTTTTTCGTAGGTCTCATCTAAACTGTGACCATTATCTATCGTTCTATTAATGTGGTGAACTAAGTTTGCTGCTATTGCCCGCTCCCATATTATTATGGTATCTGATGCACTGTCATGCAATAACACTTTTTTCTGGATATCAGTTACGTCCGGATTGTTTAACCTAATAACTTCTCTTCCTTCCAAGAAGCTTTTATTGATATTTTTTGAAAAATGAACGTCATGAAATGTTGCATCATAATCTCGTTGTGCCATTGATACGGCAAAGTCAAAAACGGTGTTTGTTAAAAGGGCATTAAGGTCCGTTAGAGTTCTACTTGGTGTGGCAATGATGGTTTCTAGACTCTCCGTGTTGGCCGTTATCAATGTTCCGTAATAACCAAATGCTAAGTCCCAGTGGTGCTCAAGCTGAGTATATGCAAAATCGGTATTGCTTTCGTTGTTATCGCTTAGTAACCCTATGTCCGAATTTAGGTGAATGTTACTAACTTGAAAATAAGGAATAGAAACGGAAAGGAAGCTACTGATCAAAGCTTGTAAATTAAGGTTTCCAAGGGTAAACCGGGTAGTTTTATCCCCATCAGTCGCCAACGAGGCGATTTTCTGGAACCATGATTTTATTAATTGATCGGCAATATCATCACCATCTAAAACTCCTGAGATGCCCCAGCCAATGAAATCGCCATGTTCCTCATTTTCCTTTCTATTATGAAGGTCAAGAGTGACACCGGGCATTGCATCTCTTAGGTTAATATTTGCTGATAATGATGAGAAGTCAGGGTGGGTTAGAAAGTTAAGGCCTTTAATTGGGGTGCTGCCACTAATCTCTAAATTATCAGGGTCATAAAGGTCATAAATATTTTGATTGACTAAGCTATACGTGCCGCTCTTAGTGCCGGTTTCATAAATAGCATTTAATAACTCATAGACTTTGGGCAAAGCATAAGCCTGGCCAAATTCAGATGTCCATTGTGCGCCTAAATCTTGCAAATAGTCAGACCCTATTAAATATTCAAGTTCTTTAATTATTACAAGGCGTGTTGTTGCATCTTTGTAGTCTACAGAGGAGGGCATTCCGGGGTTTGTGCGACTAGTAAAGTCGTAGGTTTCGGGGGCGGTAAATATAATTATTTCTTCGTTATCGTCTCCACAGGCACTTAGCATTAATGGTAGCGCTAATAGAGTAAGGGTCTTTAGGGTCATCATGCTGTATTTCTTATTTTTTTTGGGAGTGTAGGACATAACTTCATTCATTGTATCAAGAAACTTCTTCCGAGGTCAGAGAAGGCTGGAGTTAGATGAGACATATAAGCACTTTTAGTATTATAGGTAATACGTAATTCAAATTTTAACATTTAGTCTGGTACACATGTTTTGGTTTAAGGGTGTATCTTTAGTGGGGAAATTTAAAGTGGGTACATTTATTTTATTTGCTTTCCACCCCAGACTTTTATATTAAGAATATAGAGATTCGATTTTTTATACTATTTTATTATTAGTCTCCTCATAACCATTGCCTTGACTACATGGCAGCTAAGCTAATTGCAAGTGCAGAAGGATTAGCAGGAAGTAAGTGGCTATGAAATGGAATAGAGTTTTTAGCGGTGCCGTGCCCATGGCGCTGGTGATGAGTAGTGTGGCAAGTGGCCAAATGCTGGCCATGAACGAATACGAGTTGCAGCAAACCACCGCCCAAATTGAATTTTCGGGCATCCCCATTTTAGAAGAGGCCGGCTTTAACGTCAGTGATGCAGGTGTTGAGGTGGATCTAGATATTCAGGCCGATATAGACTCAATTGCCTATATTGATGATGATGGTATTGGTCCCAATGGCCAAGCAGGCAGCATTATTTTAAAAGGCGTGCATATAGGCAGCAGCTCCACTCCCATTACTGCTGATCAAGTTAGAAGCCATACCCCTTTTCAGGCAGACGATTTGGCGCAAATTCATGGTTTGTTTATTCAGGCTGATCCCGGTGTAGGCACCTTAATTACCATTGATAGGCTGGGTGATGAACATGGCAATGGCATCGATATTATTGTGAATGACATATTCTTTGGTAAAGAGCTGGAGGACGGCGCGGGCTGGGGACTGCTGCTTGAGGATGTAAGTAACTTTGTGAGTGATGACTACTTAACTGAAGTAAATAGCCTATTTAACCTTAATTTAGCCAGTGTTGATGATGGTTTTAATACTCAGAATGGCAATTTTTACCCATGGAAAATCCGCATGACACCGCTGGAAGGCAGTAATATTAATAGCAGCGCTTTTACTGATTTGTCAGGTAATACAGGTGGTGGCCTTGAGGATATAGTGGCTATTCCGGGCCTAGCCGGTGGTGATGTGTCCATGCGCATGGACATTCAATTTGTACTGCGAATGGAAAAACTGGCCTTATATAAAGGCAATTTTGAAATGGGCATACAGGGCTTGATGGTGTATCAAGGCATAGATACCACAGGTGATGGCATTGAAGATACAGTGGGACCTGCCACTTTAAACAACTTTTTAATGGAAACCGTAGAGCACACCTTAGTAGATGGCCAAAGCGTGCAAGCACTAAAAATGAACATTGATTTTAAGGCGGACATTGCCATTAATAACTTTTATATAGGCAATCCCGAGTCCGGCAGTATTGGTGCGTTTCACATAAATGACCTAGATATCCATAATACCCAGCTGTTGATATATGCCCACTAACGCCAGTAATTTAAAGCCCCTTAATTCATGGGGTTTTAAATTAACCAGTGTAAACGTATAATACGTCTATTCTTGCCAGCAGACCCCTACATCTTATGCCAACCCCTCAATTACCATCTCCTTTACCTTCGGTGGTACCTACTTTAAACAGTTACGCACCAAATCGCAGTGATTTAAAGCCTGCGCCGTTTTTACCCATGTCGCGTAAAGAGATGAACAAACTGGGTTGGGATCAGTGTGATGTGATTATTGTGTGTGGGGACGCCTATGTTGACCACCCCAGTTTTGGCATGGCGGTAATAGGGCGCACCTTAGAGGCGCAAGGGTTTAGGGTAGGTTTAATTTGCCAACCCGACTGGAGCGACATAGAAAGCTTTAAAGTGCTGGGTGAGCCTAAACTGTTTTTTGGTGTGTCGGCCGGTAATATGGACAGCCTTATAAACCGCTATACCGCTGACCGTCGTATTCGCCATGATGATGCGTATACGCCGGGTAATATTGGTGGCAAACGGCCCGAACGTGCGGTAACCGTTTACACTCAAAAGCTGCGTGAAGCTTACAAAAAACAAGTGCCTATTATAGTAGGCGGTATTGAAGCCAGCCTTCGGCGTTTGTCACATTATGATTACTGGCAAGACCGTATTCGTGGCTCGGTATTGCTCGATAGCACCGCCGATATGCTGTTTTTTGGCAACGCCGAACGGGCACTTATTGATGTATCACACCGTTTAGCTGCAGGTGAAAAAATTAGCGAAATTCAAAATGTACGTGGCACCGCATTCTTGTGTAAAACCTTGCCGGCAATCGATGCGTCAGAAAGTGATACTCAGTGGACGGAGATTGACTCCACCCAATTAGACCAACCGGGTCCTGTTAAAGCGCATTTAAATCCTTATCAAATGATTGATGAAGAAGAAAAAAAATCGCAACAAGAATTGAAAGCCGATAATGCATCTGTGGTGCAAATTGTACCGCATTTACAAATGCGAAAAACCAATCCTAATACCAGTTATATTCGCTTGCCATCACTAGACCAAGTGAAAAAAGACACCGCATTATATGCCCACATGGACCGCGTGTTTCATAAGGAAACCAACCCAGGCAATGCGCGCCCGTTAGTACAGGCCCACGGCCGAAATGATATTTGGGTGAACCCTCCGCCAATTCCGCTGAGTACCAATGAATTGGATTCGGTGTTTGAACACAACTACCAGAGGGTGCCGCATCCGTCTTATGGCAAGGCTAAAATTCCGGCCTATGAAATGATTCGTTTCAGTGTGAATATTATGCGCGGCTGTTTCGGTGGTTGTACTTTTTGCTCTATCACCGAGCACGAAGGGCGCATTATTCAAAGCCGTTCGGAAGAGTCCATATTGCAAGAAATTGAAAATATCCGCGATAAAACCCCTGGTTTTACCGGTACAATTAGTGATTTGGGCGGCCCTACCGCCAACATGTATCGCTTAAATTGCAAAGATAAAAAGATTGAAGAGAGCTGTCGTCGCCCCAGTTGTGTATACCCCAATATTTGCAGCAGCTTGCAAACCGATCACCGTCACACCACTGCGTTATACCGCAAAGCTCGCGATATAAAGGGTGTTAAACGCATCGCAATCGCGTCAGGTTTGCGCTACGACCTAGCATTAGAAGACCCAGAATACGTTAAAGAATTGGTCACGCATCATGTGGGCGGCTATTTAAAAATTGCCCCTGAACACTCTGAAGAGGGGCCATTAAGTAAGATGATGAAGCCCGGCATGGGCACTTACGATAAATTTAAAGTCTTATTTGAGAAGTGCTCAAAAGCGGCCGGGAAAAAACAGTATTTAATTCCCTATTTTATCAGTGCGCACCCTGGCAGTACCGATAAAGACATGCTTAATTTAGCGTTATGGCTTAAAGAGAATAACTTTAAAATTGATCAAGTTCAGAATTTTTATCCGTCTCCCATGGCCACCGCCAGTACGATGTACGCCACTGAGCGTAACCCTCTAAAACCGGTGAAAGCGACAAACACGGAACCGGTATTTGCGGCAAAAAACAAAGAACAACGTGCGTTGCACAAAGCCTTTTTACGTTACCACGATCCAGAAAGCTGGCCGTTGTTACGGGTAGCGCTTAAAAAAATGGGCAAAACCCATTTAATTGGTCGTGGCGCGGTGCACTTAGTACCCGCTGAAACTGGCCGTGAAAAAGACGCCCGTCGCAGCAATAAAAAATTCGTACCTGATAATAAGGGGCTTAATAAAAAGTCCTTTCATGCCAAGACCCAGCATACTGGCTTGCCTACAAATCCCAGCAAAAAGAAAAAAACCACTAGATAGATCGGTCTATTTTGTGAGTTCAGTCTCGTGCTTGGTAGTACAAGTGTACTGCTAAGCAAAGCTATTAAAATTGTGTTTTAATTTGCTCCTATTTTTTAGTGCACACAAACGTGCAGCCATTTATAGGATTCTGCATGTTGTTACGAATTTGTTTTGTTCTCGCACTTTTTGGTACGAGTCATGTTCAAGCCGGCTTAGAGGTGGGTTTGGGCATGTCGGCCATTAATGTGCCTCATTACATTGGCAGTGAGGAATCCGAGCAATACTATTTACCTTTCCCTTATTTACGCTATCGCAGCGAAACTCTCAATATTGACCGCAACCTTATTCAAACCAAGCTATGGCGCAGTGGCAACTGGAGTCTGGAGCTTAGTCTTGGCGGTTCTATCAAAATTGACAGTGACAAAAGCGAGGCCCGCGCGGGCATGGATGACCTAGATTTTATTATCGAGCTGGGCCCTGCCTTGCACTATTACTTTTTAGGCACACGCAAAGACGACAACGCCCTATTTTTAGAACTGCCTATTCGCGGGGCCATCAGCACAGACTTTACCCAAGCCACCGACCGTGGTGTGAGCTTTAACCCAAGAATTGTGTGGCGTCGCGGGTATATGATTGATCAGTACGAAGTACGCCCTCAGATGTCTTGGGGTTTACGTTCGGCCAGCGACAGCTACCATAGCTACATCTATGGGGTAGATTCACAGTTTGTGACGGCTAAGCGTTCGCAGTACAAGGGAACCGGTGGTTACGGAGGTTGGCAACTAGGGTACAGCACTGCCGTTTTGTGGTCAGACTGGCTAGTGGCGGGCTTTGCGCGTTATGTAAATATCAAGGGGGCGGTGTACGCAGACAGCCCGCTGGTTAAAAGTGATAACAGTGTGGTATTTGGCCTAGCCAGTGCTTACCTGTTTTAGGGTGTAAAGCCCATGAATCCTGCATTTATCAGAGGTTTTGATGAGTATTTTGGGTAAACAGTTGTTCACCTATTGATTATATATGGTTGACTTAATGCTGGTCCAAGATACCATGCAGTATCGTTATTTTGAGCCAAATTATGAAAACCTTATTTAGTCTGTGTTTAGCTGTATTTTTAACTATTTCATTCGCCGATCATGCCGAAGCGAAGAAGCGTTTTGGCAGCGGTGGTTTTGGTAAAGTGTTTAAAACCAGCCCCTCTAAAAAATCCAGCCCCTTCTTTGGTCAAAAGCAATCAGGCCAAAAACAAGACCTTAATAAAAGCTCGGCGGCACAGCGCCCTCGCTCAGGCATGATGGGTGGCCTAATGGGCGGTTTATTAGCCGGTGGTGCGTTAGCCTATCTAATGGGCAGTGGCGCCTTTGAAGGCCTACAAATGATGGATATGATCATCTTTGCTGTATTGGCGTTTGTATTGTTTAAATTGTTTGCCGGCAGTCGAAAAAAACAACGCCCTCAATATGCCGGTTACGGCCAGCCCCATACTAAAATGCCTCACAACGATCAGCCTATGGCATCTGCTGAAAGTAGCACAGATACTGACAGTGTGCCTTTTGAAGTACCCAATGATTTTGATATTAAAGGCTTTGAAGACGGCGCGTTGCAGCACTTTAAGTTAGTAAACGACGCGTGGGATAGCGGCGACTTTAGTGTAATTGAAGAGTACCTGCACCCAAGTCTGTTAGAGCAACTTACCCTAGAACGTAAATCAGAAGAAGGGACCTTGAGTCATGATATTATTGACCTTGAGTCTCAGTTGGTGCGCTCACAGCGCATCGATAATGGCCATAGCGTCAGCGTATTGTTTAAAGGTTTAATTAAAGATAATCAAACGAATCAGGAAAGTGGCATTTTTGATGTGTGGCACTTACATCAAGACGAAGATGGCACGTGGTTAATCGTGGGCATCGAAGCCGAATAAAACTAAAATATGTGGTAGAGGTAAAAATATGTTTGAACAAGGTTTATGGCAACTAACAGGGTGGCAAACCCTAGCCTACACATTGGTGTTAACACATCTTTCTATTGTGACGGTAACTGTGTACTTGCACCGTTGCATGGCCCACCGTGCTATGGATATGAACCCTGTATTGGCACACGTTTTTCGCTTTATAGGATGGTTTACTATTTCAACCATTACCAAAGAGTGGGTGAGTGTACATAGAAAGCACCACGCTAAATGTGAAACCGAAGAAGATCCTCATTCACCGGTTGTAAAAGGATTAAAAACAGTACTATTTAGAGGCGCTGAACTTTACGCCGACGAAATTGCTAACGAAGAAACTATTAAGCGTTATAGCAAGGGTTGCCCTGAAGACTGGATTGAGAAAAACCTATACCAAAAATACAAGATGCTGGGTATTTTCTTAATGCTGGCCGTTAACATTGTATTGCTAGGCCCTATCGGTATCACTGTTTGGGCCATACAAATGGCGTGGATGCCGTTTCATGCTGCAGGTGTGATTAACGGTATTGGTCATGCACTGGGTTACCGTAACTTTGAATGCAGTGATGCGGCTCGTAACATTATCCCATGGGGAATTTGGATTGGCGGTGAAGAGCTGCATAACAATCATCACACTTACCCTAACTCGGCTAAGCTGTCGGTAAAAAAATGGGAATTTGATATTGGCTATATGTACATTCGCATATTTGAATTGTTAGGTTTGGTGAAAAATGTTCGTCGTGGCCCAGTGGTTCACGTAGATGATAACAAACTAGAATTAGACTTTGATTCTGCTTTGGCTGCCGCTAATAATCGTTTTCAAATTATGGCTAAGTTTTATAAAAGCGTTATTAAGCCGGTTGTGGCCGAGCAAAAACAAAATGCAGATGAGTCGACACAAGCATTGTTTAAACGCGCTAAGCGTCTTCTTGCCAAAGAAGATAGCCTGTTAAGCGACAAATATCGTGATCAGTTAGGAGAACTCGTTTCTAAAGACGAGATCATGGAAAAGGTTTACCACATGAAACAGCAGTTAATGTTAGTGTGGAAAAAACGTAGCTCAAGCCATGATGAACTTCTAAGCGCCATGCAAAGCTGGTGTAAAGAAGCAGAAGAAAGTGGTATTCGTGCGCTGCAAGATTTTGCTGTGAGTCTTAAGCAATACAGTACTAAACTGGCTTAATTTTTTATTTCCTGCGTTAAAGGCGGTTATCGTTTTACCTCTGATAGCTGCCTTAAAACTTCCTAGTCGCTAAATGAACGTTTGTTCAGCGATTAAGGGGTTCTTAACCCCGTCTTATTTCTTATCTTTGTTTTTTTCCCTGCGTGAATATTCCCTTGTTTGAAATCTAGTGTTTACAACGCTAGTGCCGAAATCCAGTACCTGCCCATAGTCATAACAATGTAATTAACGAGGTATTTATACCTGTTTTAGTTTTAATTGATCCTGTGTGTAGATGCTCATACAGCCGATTTCATCGGCCATTGTGAAGTGAAGTAATACGAAGGGGTTTATACGATTAGGAGCATACAGGGGAGGGTAGAGTAAGCGATGAGGGTGTGTTTGATAAAGGGCGGGAGAGTCGAGTAAGTAAGTGGGCAGATGATGTTTGCCCACTTATTTATTGTTTAAACGGGATTATTTTTTGGCATCAAAGTGCAGCAGTAAAGCCTTTTTGTTGTCGCCTAATAAATTGCTTTGCATGTAATGCAGTACTTCTAATTTACTGAGTTGCTCAACTTCGTCGGCTAGGGTTTGTAAAGTATCGAAGTTGTTATTTTCTATATCTATATCACTCCACAGGCGGCTACTTTTTTCAGAGAGATTAAGTGGCTTTTTAAGCAGGTTGCTGATTAGCCCTTGCTGGTGTGCATTGTATTCTTCTTCTGGCATATCATTAAGGGTAGTAATAAAACCCTCTAAAAAGGCTTGGCTATCACTCATGAGAACATCCGAAGGGGTCTTGGGGGACTGTACAATTAACGCAAGTCCACCTTGTTCTAGTAAAGGATATGCAGTCGCGAATACGATGTAACCATGTTCACGCTCGGTGCGCATATACGTGTAATACGAGGCTTTAATGATTTGCGAAATCAACCCTAAGGTAGCACGTTCTTTACTGCTGGCGTCTTGAGCTTGGAAATACAGGGTAAATGCGCTGTCAGCATGATCAGCCACCACCGCTTGGGACGTTAACGAAGTAGGAAGTTGCTTAACGACTTTGCGTTTAACACTTACAGCTTGGCTTCCTTCAATAATTTTATCTTGTACAACCTTACTGCTGTTAAGTAATTGTTGTTCGGTAATATTGCCATGTCCTAACATTACTGTGTGTAATTCTTTAAAGAACATTTTTTTGATAGCCAATACATCTTCACGTGTAGCATTTTGAGTGGCCTTTAATAACTGCGTCTCAGTAAAACTAGGTTGTAGTAACATTTTATTTAACTGACTGATAGTTCGTCGATAAGGCTTTTGCTTGAGGGCGTTTTCAAAACCACGAATCATCTCTTGCTGGGTTTGCTGCCATTGTTGCTGGTTAGGCTTAAACTCTAAAATTGCGTTAACCACTTTTTCAAGCACCACATCTTGTTTATCACGGTAGCCATTCAAGCGAATACCCACGCCACGCATATGGCTGTATAAACTGTAATTTTGACCGGCCAACGATGCGGGATAGCTGAAGCTATTTAGATGGTCATTTAATAACGATACCCATGCGCTTACCAGAACTTGATTACGAGCACTTAATTGCGGCAAAGGTGAACGCATGCTGATAAAAATACTGCTTTGTGGCGCTTTAAAGCTCACATCTTGTAAATGCCAAATGTCTAGGCCTGGTTTTTGTAATACCACCTGTGGTTTAGCGTTGTTATTACTTTGATTTTTTAATATTGAAAAATCATCGCTAATAAATGGGTTGGGGCTGGGTAACGATAATCCGTCGGCTAATTGGGCGTTTTGCCACTTATTGATCAAGGTCTCATTTAATGGGGCTGAATTGTAAGGGGCGTTAAACCAAGTTTCATTTTTATTACCCTTAACACTGGGAGAGACTAAAGTTCTCACTACATTTTTAGGGGTAAGTTTATTCATTATTGATTGTATAAGTTCAGGGTCAAAGTTATCCCATAAATAGGGGCCTTGTAAGATATCTTCCACAGCGTATTCGTGCATGTTCATGCTTAAACCTTGAACCAGGCTTGCCGGATTCTGCCCTTGTAAAAAGGCAAATTGTGTTTTGGCCAATTGCTTTAGTTCATCAAATACCCACGATTCAGCGCCTTTTTGTTGCAGTAACTGAATGTAAGCGAATACTTGCTCACTGATTTCGTCTACGTGTTCAAGGCCCGCTTTACTTAAACTAATGTTTAGTTGAAACGCGCCATTGTTGCGCATTTTACTGTGTAAACCAGCACTTAAGCCTTCGGCCCAGCCCTTAAGTTTAAGCCAAGCAAGCAGGCTGCCTTCGCCTTCGTGTCCTAAAATGTGGCCCATGTATTGGCTCGGTTTTTTTTGATAAAAATTTAACGATTGATTTAGAGGAAACGTAAAGCTTAAGTTATAAAGCTGCTTAACAGGCTGAATTTGAACATCCAAGGGTAAAGCGGGAATAAGTTCACTTGGATAGTCAGCAATTACCGACTCACGGTTGTTAATGGGCTCAAATAAAGGAGTCACCCATTCTTCTAGTGTATTTAAATCTTGAGAGCCGTATACGGTTAAGGTCATTAGGTTTGCGCTGTAATACTTGTCATAAAAAGCCAATAAATCATCACGCACTTTACTGCTGTC
>MAAB01007452.1_pt1 | contig 17816 bp, 13 predicted proteins | sample 1115991 | NCBI WGS metagenome assembly MAAB01 (sample SAMN04961124, study PRJNA320927) | seawater metagenome | isolation source: sample BD02T18 sea water enriched with oil for 18 days | place: USA:Gulf of Mexico | collected 2013-07-27
AAAAATGAGAACATACCCATTTGACGAGTAATGAAGCTGAAATCACGTGTAACGCCATTTTCTACTAGCTTATCAACTAACAATTGACGATTGCCATTAATGCGATCACGCATTACTTTCAATTCAGCATGCCATTGAGCACGTAGTTCGTCAGAGCTTAGAATTGTTTCAACTAATGCCGCACCATGTGCTGGCGGCATAGAATAAATAACACGAATAACATAAAGTAATACAGACTGAGCAACATCGACTGCAGCAGATGTTTCACCAATAATAGTACAGCCACCGATGCGTTCACGGTATAAACCAAAGTTTTTCGAACATGAACTACAAACAATCATTTCTTTAACGTTTTCAGCCATTAAACGTAGACCATAAGCATCTTCGTCTAAGCCAACACCAAAACCTTGGTAAGCCATATCAACAAGAGGTAAGAAGCCAACATCTTTTGCAACTTCAACCACTTGTTGCCATTGCTCGTTGCTTAAGTCCATACCACTTGGGTTATGACAACAAGCATGCAATAACACAGCATCATCACTACTTACTTCTTTAAGCGCCGCTAACATACCATCGAAATTAAGCGATTTATTTTCGTGATCGTAATACGGATACGTTTTAACAGTTAAACCCGCGGCTTCAAATAATCCGGTATGATTTGCCCATGTTGGATCACTTACCCAAATAGTGGCGCCGGCTTTACATGATTTAATAAACTCGGCGGCAACGCGTAATGCGCCAGTACCACCAGGCGTTGAAACCGTACGGGCACGGTTTTCAATTAACACTTTATGATGACCGAAAATTAACTTGCTCATTTCGTCATTAAATACAGGAGAGCCTGTAGGACCAATATAAACTTTGGTATCTTCGTGATCGTTACGATATTTTTCTGCAGCTTTCACACAATCTAAAATTGCAGTGTGACCCGCTTCATTTTTATATACACCAACACCCAAGTCGATTTTTTGTGGGTTTGAATCTTCACGATATTTAGCCAATAAGCCTAAAATAGGATCGGCAGGCAAAGCCTTTAAGCTACCAAACATGTCTACGGTTACCTTATTCAATGACGGGATTTGTCTTATTTAACGATTTCGCTAAAATAAGAGGAGTAACCCCTATGTTTAAAGGGCAAGCATAGCCCCTCTAACGCTAAAATTAAAGCACTTAGGCCAAAAAATTACCGGAAGTAATAGCACAAAAGGGACTAACAAATAACAAGAGCAGTTTTGATGTTTCTAATGAAAACTATCGCAACGAATTCTATACAGAGTCCGCCACGATAAAAATAGAGATAAGATCTTAGAAATTATTAGTAACAGCGGCGATAAAGCCAATAACACCACCGAATACCCCACCCCAAACTACGAGCCAACCTAGGTGTTTGCGGATCATTGTTTGGATAATTTCCTTTACAAGTTGTGGCGTTAATTCACTTAATCTTTGATCAATAATTTCGCTTACTTTTTCACGCATACCTGCGATCACAGTTGGTTGCTCTAATTCATCTTTAAGAAGTTGAGCAAACTCGTCACTTTGTGAAATTTTCCCCACTGTGGTTTTCATTTTTTCGATAAAGGGCTCGCGTAAAGGTTGCAATGCTTCACTACCACCGACCATAGCTAACATAGCACCAAATGATGATTTTTCGATCACATCGATCAGGTCATCAAAAGCAGGGTTTAAGTCAATCTTTTCTATCACGGGTGTTAAGTCTAAAGATACTGCTGAACCTGAACTACCGGATAAAAATCGGTCAATATTTTCTTCGGTAAAAAACTGCTCCATCATCAATTCTTTAATCGCTATTTTGAAGTCTTCAAAGCGAGCGGGGATAACACCTGACCCATATAACAATGGCACTTTTTCAAAAAGCATATGGACCGCAATCCAGTTAGTAAAAGCCCCAGATAAAGCAAACAAACCAATAGTAAAAAATAATGTTTGTTCAAAAAAATAACCCGCTAACGTTACAAATAAGGCAATAAGGTTGGTAATAAGGCTCTTGTTCACTAAGCACTCCAAAAATTCAACTTCAGTTTTATCGCGCTATGTTAACAACTGCATGGTTTTGCGCCAAGTATTTTGCTGTATAGTAAGTCGTAATAAATAATAAAAATAAAGGATATACCATGAAACTTAACGTGATTTTTGCCCTTAGTACTTTATTGGCGAGTTTATCTACCCTTGCACAGGAAGACGAAATCAATAATGAATGGCGCCCTTTAGATGCGGATAAAACAGTATTACTTACCCTACCCCACGGTAAAGTTGTAATTGAACTAGCACCGCAATTCTCGCCTAAACATGTTGCACAGTTTATAAAACTCACTAAAGCGGGTCATTATGATGGTAATAAATTTTATCGAGTGATCGATGGCTTTGTTGCTCAAGGTGGTCCAGAAGATGGCAGTCGCAAAGACAAGTTAGTCCCATTATTAAAAATTGAAGGTGATTTTTCTACTGATAAAGATTGGCAGTTTACTAAAATTCAAAACAATGACTTATTTGCCGAACAAACAGGCTTTAAAGAGGGTTTTCCTATAGCGCATAATCCCAGTGAAAAAAAGGCTTGGTTAACGCATTGCCCTGGTGTAATTGCCATGGCTCGAGGTAATGGACCTGATTCAGCTTCAAGCCACTTTTATATCGTTAATGGTCAAGCACCACGTTACTTAGATCGTATTATGACGATATTTGGTCGTGTAGTGTATGGCATGAACAACGTACAAGCGATTACTAGAACATCAGTTATTGAAGGTGATACGCCTGTAGCTAAGAAAGATCATACTCCGATGGTCAGCATGCAAATGATGAGCGATGTACCGAAAGACCAACAAATACATATTGAAGTACAGAACACAGAACACCCGAAATTTAGTGAGATGATAACAAGTCGTAAAAAGCGTGATAATGCATTTTTCTATAAAAAACCACCGCCAGTCTTAGATGTTTGCCAAACGCCTGTGCTAAGTCGCATCGTGAAATAGAAAGACTGAATATCAATAGCCATCATTGCTAAAGGCCTTAGAAGATAAATAAACGTGTATAAGAAATAAATGCACGTTTATTAAATTTTGACTAAAAAATTCCACCCAAGGTTCTCACTCCCGACTGTTCGCTCACTTAATTCACCGAACACTTTATGTTCGCCCGCACCAACAAGCAAATAATAACCATAAAAACCAATAAGTTACTTATTGGCACCATTCCTGCTATACAAGACTTAATTACAATTCAGTTACGTTGAGTTTCATCTTAAATAGGTGAACAACTCAGCACAGGAAGCAGATATGTTTAGAGACACCTCAGGACAAGACGTCCAAATTGAACAAAGTGGTATTAAAAAGTCACTCGTTATTAAGGGATTAATTGCCTTAGCCCTAATTGTTGCTTTTATTATTTTTATACTTCCGAAATTTAACAGTATGTTTTCTTCGGACTTAACGGTTTCTAAAGAGCGTTTACGTTTTGCTACTGTGCAACAAGGTAATTTACAACGTGATATTGGCGTACAAGGTAAAGTAGTTGCTGCCAATAGCCCGACACTTTATGCCACAGCGCCAGGTATTGTGAGTTTATTCATTAAAGCGGGTGACCAAGTTACCCAAGGCCAAATCCTTGCAGAGGTGAACAGTCCACAGTTAAAAAATCGTTATGAGCAGGAGTTAGCGACGTTAGAGCAGTTAGAACTTGCCGTTGGTCGCCATAAAATCGAAATAAAAAGCACACAATTGAATACTCAACAAGTTATTGAAATGTCGGCAGTAAACTTAGAAGCGGCATTGGTGAACAAGGATCGTGCTGATACCAGCATTAAAAGTTCACTGATTAGCAAAAAAGAACATGAAGAAAAATTAGCTGAATTTAAACGTGCTTCTTTATCCCATCAACATGCAATGCAAAATTTTGCTTTGCAAAAAGAAAGTATGGAATTTGAACTTAAAAGCAAAAAATCACAATTAGGCAGACAACAATTTGTCGTTGACGACTTAAAACGACAAGTCAGTGAGTTAGTACTCATGGCGCCAACCGACGGTATTATTGGTAGTGTTAATATTCGCGAAAAAGACAGTGTTCCTGCAAATACCTCGCTAATTACGGTTATAGATTTAAGTGCCTTTGAAGTTGAAGTTAATATTCCAGAAAGCTTCGCTGATGACTTAGGCGTCGGACTTGCCAGTGAAATTAGCTTCAACGGCGAAACTCATCAAGGACAAATAGTGGCGATTTCACCTGAAGTGACTAACGGACAAGTCGTCGGGCGTTTACGATTCAATGACGATGTTGTTGCCAACCTCCGTCAAAATCAACGTGTCAGTGCTCGTATCTTAATAGAATCAAAAGAAAACATTTTAAAAATTCGTCGCGGCGCTTTTGTTGAAAGTGGCGGCGGACGCATTGTTTATATCGTTAACAACGATAACGCTACACGTAAAAAAGTCACACTGGGTGCACGTAGCATTGGAGAAATTGAAGTGGTATCGGGTTTAAACGCCGGTGACCAAATCGTGATATCAAGTATTGATATCTTTAATAATCGTGAACAAATTTATCTGACCAATTAGGGGAAATACTATGTTAAGAATGGAAAATGTCAGCAAGATATACCGTACAGAATTAGTTGAAACACATGCTCTTCGCAATGTTAATTTACATATAAAAAGTGGTGAATTCGTTTCAGTAACCGGCCCTTCTGGTTCAGGTAAAACAACGTTTTTAAATTTAGCAGGTGCATTAGAAACATTCGAGGAAGGTGACTACTTTTTAGACGGACAAAATGTAAAAGGATTAAGTGATGATAGACTCTCAGAAATTAGAAATGAAAAGATCGGATTTATTTTTCAAAGCTTTAATCTTTTGCCTGATTTACCCCTCTTTGACAATGTTGATGTTCCATTACGCTATCGGGGCATGAGCGCCAAAGAACGTAAAGAGCGTATAGAGCATGCACTTGAAACAGTTGGTTTAGCTTCAAGAATGAAGCACTTACCTACTCAATTGTCAGGTGGTCAGCAACAACGTGTCGCTATTGCCCGTGCTATTGCCGGCAGCCCTAAGTTTTTATTAGCCGATGAACCGACCGGTAACTTAGATTCATTAATGGCGCAGCAAGTTATGGAATTACTTGAAGATATCAACAGTAAAGGCACCACGATTATTATGGTGACGCATGACGACCAATTAGCACGTCGCGCGCATCGTAATATTCAAATATTTGATGGCCAAGTTAGCGATATTGAAAAAGCCGTTGCTAATGACGTTATGCGCAGCGCATAGGAGCTAAACATGTTTAACTATAATTTTCAGTTGGCGTTAAAGAGCTTAAAAGACAGACCTTCACTGACTTTCTTAACCATTTTAACGATTGCCATTGGTTTAGGTTTTTACACGACCGTTAAAACAATGAGTTACCAAGGCGGACAAGTTCCTTTAGCACATAAAAGTGAGAATATCTTTTTAGTGCAAATGGATAACCGTGAAATTACCGCAGAAGAAGTCGCACATCAATCACGTTTGGTCGATACGACCTACAAAGATACCCTTAACTTAATGGCGATGGACTTGCCCGGCGTTAAGCAAACCTTTAACTGGTCGACTTATGGTATTTTAAATGTTGATGATGAAAACATTAACCCACTGCGAACATTTGCTGCAGTCACCAGTAGTGATTTCTTTACCATGTTTGAACCGCCATTTCTTTATGGAAATGGCTGGGATAATGCGGTAGAGAACAGTGGTGAAGGCGTTATTGTTATAAGTAAGTTAATGAATGATCAGCTTTTTGGCGGTAAAAACAGTGTCGGTGAAAATGTGCGCATTGGTACCCATACACTTAAAATAATTGGTGTTTTAGATACATGGCATTTAACCCGTAAGTTTTATGATCGCAGTTTTGGTACTGCTCGTCCTGATAATTTTTTCATCCCTTATACGTTCGCCATGCAAAATAACTTACCACGTCGTGCTGGCTTTGACTGTTGGGCAGGTAATGCCGATATTTCAAGAAGTTTCCGTACTGAAAACACTGAACGTTTAATTAATTCAGAGTGCGCATGGGTGACTTTTTGGGCTGAAATTCCTGATGATCAGCTTGAAAATTATAGTCAGCAATTAAATAATTATATTGAAGGACAAAAAGCATTAGGCCGCTTTCCACGTGAAATCTTAACGTATCTGACCAATCTTAACGATCAATTTACCTATATCAATGGTCGCAATGATTTCATAAATGTATTTTCGATATTATCAATATTGTTTTTTGCGGTATGCCTATTAAATGCCGTCGGTATTATACTCGCCAAGTTTATGCGTAGAACCAAAGAAGTTAGCTTACGCAGAGCATTAGGAGCGAAGAAGAAAACCATTATTGCTCAACACGTTATTGAAGTGGTAATCATAGGTTTTCTGGGTGGTTTACTAGGTATTGTCGTCGCTTATTATGGATTACAGGGCATGATGAACATCCAAATTTATGCGTCTGATTATACCCGCAGGGTTGAAGATTTACAGCCGCTATATGCTTTGGATTTTACCATGATAACCAACGCCTTTCTTACCGGTATATTATGTACACTTGTCACCAGCATTTACCCTATTTGGCGCCTATGTAATACACCGCCAGCTAGCCAATTAAAATCACAATAAGGAGAAAAACATGGACATTAAACCAATTTTTCTTAGCTTAAAACAAAATAAATTTTTAACGATATTAATGGTTATTCAAATAGCATTTACCATGGGGGTTTTAAGCAGCTCGGTGCTAGTTGCCACGGAAACATTAAGAGAATGGGGTATGCCATCAGGTATTCCTCATGAAGACATTATTCGCATTAGCCCTGAATTCTTTGATGAAACACAAGATGTTGGTCAAGCGTTAGTAAAAGACATTGAACGGGTCAAAAACATGCCTGACGTTATTAATATCGCACCTTCAAATGCGGTACCTTTTACCGCCGAGAATATGATTAACGTCTATTTGGCGACAACTGAAGACGCTCAAGAATATAAAACCGTTGTTTTTCATTCTGATGAGAATATTTTTGATGTTCTCCAGTTATCACTTATTGAAGGACGATTACTAACGGCGAGTGATGTGATCAAAGGCGAAAGCAGTGCGACACCTGAAAATGCCTCACAGGTGATGATCAGTCAAGACATGGCCACGGTTCTTTTCGCTGACCAACCCGCGATAGGGCAAACAATTTGGCTAGCTAAAAATGCCGACCCCGTTCAAGTAGTTGGTATTTATAGTAACTTTATGGTCGGCGAGCGTCTGAATGGTCGTGGTAAGTCTTATCAATCAATTATAAGACCACAAGTAAAATGGAGCCAAAACCAACAACCCCATTATTTGATCCGTGTAGAATCAGGAAAAGGGACCGGTATGATGGAAGATATTATTGATACCTTCTATCAAGAACGTGGTCGTTATATTAATAGTAGTGAATTATTAAAACGTACTCAAAAGCGTATGTATGACGGACGGGGCAGTCGTGCGTTAACTATGCTGGTAATTAGTGTGGTATTACTGATTATTACCGGTTTAGGTATGACAGGTTTAACCGCTTTTCAAGTGACTCAAAAGCGTAAGCAAATTGGAACACGTCGAGCATTAGGTGCGAAGAAAAGTGATATTATGCGTTACTTTTTAACTGAGAACGGCATCATTACCTTACTAGGTTTATCGATAGGTGTTTTGGTTACGCTGATGATTACTTTTGAATTATCGGAACAAGCGAGTCAAAATTTCATGAACCTTAGTGTATTATTGTTAACAGGTTTAGTTATGTGGATAGTTAATATTCTAGCCGTATGGTTTCCAGCCAAGCGTGCCGCCAATATTGCACCTGCAATCGTGACTCGTAGCGCATAACAACAGCACTAAAATTAGCTTAATAACCATTGATATAATGCTCTTTGGTTATTAAGCACATACTTTAGTCAATCATATTTAAGGACACATCGTTTCAATGAAAGCTCGAATTCTCGTTATTGATGACAACCCAGATATCGCTCATGCTTTAAAAATATTATTTATGATTAATAATATTGATTGTGAACACCAACTTACACCAGAGCTTGGCTTGTTGGCTTTATCTGAACAGCATTTCGATCTCGTTATGCAAGATATGAACTTCACCAAAGACACCACTTCTGGCGAAGAAGGCATTGAACTCTTTAATAAAATTCGACAACAATTTGATGACTTACCGATAATATTGATGACCGCGTGGACCCATTTAGAAACAGCCATCGAATTAGTAAAATCAGGTGCCAGCGATTACATTGGCAAACCTTGGGATGACGATAAATTAATTATTACCGTAAACAATCTATTAGAGCTAGGCGAACTACAACACGCACAGCGTAGTTCTGCGGTAAAGCACCATAAAAAACGCCAAGTATTAGCCGAAAAATATGATCTGTGCGGTTTACGTTTTCAAAGCGATGCGATGTTCGATTTATTGCAAATAACCACGCAAGTAGCCCATGCCGATGTTTCTGTATTTATAACCGGACCGAACGGCGCAGGCAAAGAAAAAATAGCCGAAATCGTACAAGCCAATTCAAGTTGTAAAGCAGGTCCTTTTATTAAAGTAAATGTCGGCGCGTTATCACAAGACTTAATGGCCGCAGAGTTGTTTGGTGCTGAAGCAGGCTCATATACTGGCATTACTAAACGACGTATTGGCCGCTTTGAATTAGCCGATAATGGGACTTTATTTCTTGATGAAATAGCCAACTTATCACTTGATGGTCAAGCAAAACTTCTGCGGGTACTAGAAACCGGAGAATTTGAACGTATTGGCGGTAGTGAAACATTAAAAGTTAAAGTTCGCATCATTAGTGCAACCAATGCGGATATCAAAAGTGCTATTGCAAAAGGCGATTTCCGCGAAGATTTATATTATCGACTCAATGTTATTGAACTTCCTTTAAAGTCACTACAGCAAAGAAAATCAGATATATTACCTTTAGCTGAATTCTTTTTAGGAAATGAATTTCAACTCACCGAAACAGCTTCTCAAACGCTCAAATATTATGCCTGGCCAGGCAATATTAGAGAGCTTAAAAATGTCATGCAAAGAGCTAAACTGTTATCTGCAGATAAATTAATTAATAGTGATGTGCTTGGTTTAGACGTAGAGTTGCCCCAAACAATATCATCAATGAATAATGAAGAAGTGACTGAAAACGATATCAAATTGGCTATTAGTAATGCCAGTGGCGTTATTTCTGAAGCAGCTAAACAGCTTGGTCTTAGCCGTTCAGCGCTTTATCGCCGAATGAAAAAATTTGAGATTTCAGCTTAATGGCAAAAAAATCAGTCTTTAACCGTTTATACCTTAGTGTATGTATGCTTATCTTGATCTATGGTTTCTTGTTAGTGAACTTATTAACAAATAGTCACTTTCTCTCCGTTGGGCCTATCATTTTAACCACTATCACGCTTTTATCTTTGGGCGTTATTTTCCATTGGCAACTTGCGCCATTAAAAAAAGCATTAGCGGCTGTTGAAAATGGCGTTAGTGCCTTTAATGACAATGATTTCAGCTTAACTATCCACAACCAGAACTTTATAGAAATAGAGCAATTAGTACTTGTTTACAATGAACTTTCTAGTACCTTGCGTGACGAGCGCATGGATATTTTTCAACGAGAACTATTGCTTGATACCGTGATTCAAAGTACACCTGTCGCCTTAATTCTTAACAATAGAAATGGCAGTGTTGTATATAGTAATGTTGCCGCTAAACAGTTACTAAAATATAATAAGAAAATAGAAGGGACGAGATTCAATCAACTGCTAGATAATTTATCGCCAGCTTTACAACAGGCAACATTAGCAAAGAAAACAGGGTTAATTACCGATACCATTGATGACAACCCCGTCGTTTATAATTTTGATTGTCGCCAGTTTATGCTTAACGGTAGAGAGCATCAGTTATATTTATACAAAAATATGACCAATGAAATATCGCGTAAAGAAAGCGAAATGTGGAAACAAGTTATTCGTTTGATCAGCCATGAACTCAATAACTCACTCACGCCAATTTCTTCACTGACACGTTCAGCACAAAAGATACTTAAACAACCAGAGCATATTCATATGCTTAATGAAGTCTTAGAAACTATTGGTAATAGAGCTCATCACTTGCATGACTTTATTAGTCAATATGCTAAGTTTGCTCGTTTACCCAAACCACAGATGAAATCGGTCGACTTATCCCAATTTTTTAAACAAATTAAAACCTTAACGGATATCACATGTCATCTTGATGTAGTGAGAGAAAGCGCAAGTTTTGACCCTGCCCAAATTGAACAAGTGATCATTAACTTAATTAAAAATGGCAAAGAATCGGGTTCAGCATTGTCAGACGTTACGTTTAGCTTAAAACAGCAAGCTAACATGTTAAGCTTTACCGTTGTGGATAAAGGAACCGGCTTAACTGAAGTTCAACAAAAACAGGCCTTGTTACCCTTCTTTACTACGAAACAAACGGGAACTGGTATTGGTTTAGCACTATGTAATGAAATAGTGAGCAACCATGATAGCCAATTGCGTTTGGTGAATAGGAATAACCGTGGTTTATCAGTGAGTTTCAGTTTGAATTTACTCAATTAAGTCCCTTGATTAAACACCTAGCAATAAAAAGAGACTAAACGTATATGTTGGTAGCAATCATCGTTTATTGATACCAAATTTTAATAACATCGTAGACTCGCTCTCCTTCCGGCGTTTGTACTACGACTTCGTCATCAACTGCTTTACCAATTAAAGCACGGGCCATTGGTGAATCTATGCTTATTTCACCTTTTTTAACATCCCATTCATCGGGGCCAACAAGACGATAACTGACTTCTTTATCGTCTTCGTTAATGAGCTTAACCCAAGCGCCAAAATATACTTTACCTTCTTGTTGGGGTTGATAATAAACAATCGTTAGGTCTTCAGTACGTTTCACTAAAAATCGTACTCGACGGTCGATTTCACGTAATCGTCTTTTGCCGTAGATGTATTCCGCATTTTCACTACGGTCACCTTGTGCAGCGGCTTCTGAAACTGACTTTGTGATGAGTGGACGTTCTTCTTTCCACAAATATTTCAGTTCTTTATCTAAGCGATCCCAGCCTTCGCGGGTAATGTAATTACTTCGTTTCATGATTTAATAAATGTTGATAAAACCGATAATTAATTGTGACAGGATTAAAGCAAACTGACCATACACGCACAAATATAAACAGACCTCTGTGTTTAACATAAAAAAGCCTTAACTCTCTTTAAAGTTAAGGCTTTTATTATTAGTTATGATCTATTCGATTTCTTAATGACGAAATCTATCTATTCCTAGATTTCGTAATCAACGACTTCATAACCTAATGCTTCAAGTTGTGGTTTTAATGTCTTAGCATCGCCCACTACAACCATAACCATTTCAGCTAAGTTTAAGTGTTTAGTTGCTAGTGCATTAATTTCATCAACCGAAATTGTTTTAACAATTTCAGCACGTTCTTTAACAAAACTTGGCGTTAAGTCATGCTCTAAGATTTGTGCTAAGAAACCTAATTTTGCGCGAGGTGTTTCATATCTCAATGCATCTTGTTGGTTAATTGCATTACGCATAAAGCTTAGCTCTTCTGCTGTAATACCTTTTTCACGGTAACCGTTGATTTCATTTACAAATTCAACGATAGACTTATCGGTCGCATCAGCACGCACTTCAGCAGAAGCAGTATAAGAGCCAGAGAATTTATCAGCACTAAATCCTGAACGTGCGCCGTAGGTATAACCTTTATCTTCACGAAGGTTTAAGTTAATACGACTGTTAAAAGCGCCACCTAATGGGAAGTTCATTAAGTATGACTTGTAGTATTCACCGGTAATATCTTGAGTGATAGAACGCTTACCAATACGAATTGCAGATTGTGCCGCGCCATCTTTATTTACTAAATAAATAACGCCTGCTTTTGTATCAGGTTTAGCCAGTGCTAATTCTAAACTTTCACCTTTACCTTGCCATGTAGAAAAAACGTTTAGTGATTTCACTAGTGCTTTTTCTTTCAGGTCTGATACCACAATTAATTGGCTGTTAGTTGGCTTAACTTGCTGTTTATAAAATGCTTTAACATCAGCTAAAGTAACGTTTTTAAGGCTCTGCTCTGTACCTTGGCTTGAAATAGCGGCAATGTTATCAGCTTGCAATAATTGACGATAAGCAGTTGATGCTAAGTAACCTGCATCTTTCTTACTGTTAATAGCGCCTTGAATAGCATTACTTTTGTTACGAGCAAACTCTGATTCTGCAAAAGCAGGCTTCATCAACTTTTCGTTAACGAGTGCCATGGTTGCATCAAGGTTTTTCGTTAAAGTGCTTACATGAACATTTAAGTATTGAGTACCTGCATAGATAGATATTGAACTACCTAATTTTTGTAACTCATTGCTCATTGCTTCTGCGCTACGCTCAGTAGTTGATTCATTTAAAACACTCGCTAATAACGAAACAACACCGGCTTTTTCTTTATCCGAATAGTAATGACCCGCTGGGATTTTTAATAATAAAGATGTAGTAGGTGTTTCGATACTTTGCGTACCTAAAACCTTAATACCGTTAGCTAGAGTTTCTTGCCACATGTGTGGAACATCTACGGCTTTATTAGCTGCTGATGCTGGTATCTTACTACGATCAAAAGTGTCTGTAGCTTTACGAACCGTTAGACTTTCAGCTGAAGTTTTTGATGCTTCGCCTTGGCTACGTGGTGCTGGTGTAAAGTTGTCTTCTGCAGCAATTAAATCAAGCTTGCCCTTAGGCACTATGCTCATGATCACACCATGTTGACCTTTAATATACTTTTTAAAGACACGCATAACGTCTGCTTTAGTTACGTTTGCATAACGAGCAATATCTTTTTCAATGTAATTTGGATTGCCTTTAAAAGTTTGGTTAGCAGCAAGCTGACTTACTTTACCCGCAACACTTTGTAAACCAAAAATGAAGCCTGCTTCCATACTTGCTTTCACTTTCGCTAAATCATCGTCTTGAACGCCACGCTCTTCAAATTCCACTAAACTGTCGCGAATTACTTTTTCGATATCGCCTAAAGTTTTACCTGAAGCTGGGTGTGGTAAAGCTAATAGAGTAAATGTACAAGCTAACTCGGCACAAGGATGGCCTACTGAAGCTTGAACGGCTAATTGATTTTTAACTAAGTTTTTATAAAGAAGTGATGTTTTACCGCCACCTAGAATACTTGATAAAACGTCAAGTGGAGCTTCATCTGCATGACGAACAGAAACCGTTGGGTAAGACATATAAACCAATGGTAAATGAACATTATCTTCCATTGAGATGTAACGATCTTCTTCAAGAACAAAAGTTGGCTTCTCTGGCATACCAATTTCTGGTCCACGAGGAATAGAACCAAAGTATTGTTCAACAAGTGCTAACGTCGCTGCAACATCGATATCACCACCGATAGTTAATGTAGCATTGTTTGGACCATACCATTTTAAGAAAAATGCTTTTAAGTCATTAACATTTACACGATTTAAATCGTCCATAAAACCAATAACTGGCCATGAGTACGGATGACCTGCTGGGTATAGTGCCTCTGAAACACGTTCATTTAATCGACCATACGGACGGTTATCGACACGTTGTCCACGTTCATTCTTTACCGTTTCACGTTGTACTTCAAACTTCTCTTGAGTTACAGCATCAACCAAAAAGCCCATGCGGTCAGCTTCTAGCCACAACATTTTTTCTAATTGATTAACTGGAACTGTTTGGAAGTAATTAGTACGGTCGCTATTAGTTGTACCATTCATGGTACCACCAGCTTCAGTCACTAATTTAAAGTGTTGCTCATCAGCAACGTTTTCAGAACCTTGGAACATCATATGCTCAAAAAAGTGTGCAAAACCTGATTTTCCAAGTTCTTCACGCCCTGAACCCACATGATAAGTCATATCAACATGAACCAATGGATCTGAAGCGTCTTCATGAAGAATAACGGTTAAGCCATTGCTTAAGGTATATTTCTGATAAGGAATTACAGTTTTACCTGCTTCTGCCTTTACTTGCTCAACAAAACTAACGCCAGTGGGCAATGTAGCCTCAGCCGTAGTCGTTGCAGGGGTCGTTTGTTCACATGCTGCTAAACAAGTTATTAGCAGTGGAATGCTCCATTTTTTCAATTTATGCTCCTAAGCGGAATTGATTATTTGTTATTTATTCTTATTGGCGATATTTCGCCAGTTTCAACTTTGTAATATATTATTAACATAGTGCTTTTACCAATGATTTTTAGTTTCTGTAATATTTTGTTACCTTTTTAAACATCAATAAATTTCAACAAAAAAAAAGACAACATCATGTTGTCTTAATTATTTATCTAAAATGTGAACCTAGTCTTCTTCTGTTTGCTTTTGACTTTGTTCTTGTTGCTCTTCGTTCTCTGTTTTAACTGGCCCATGACCTTCGCCACCACAGCCTCCGCAACATCCCATAATATTCTCCAAGTAATAATAGTGAATGAATTATAAACAAGGTTTACTTTAGTTAAGTTGATCAAAATCATCACTTATGAAATGTCTTGTTTTCTCTATGCACCTTATCGCTATCTTGTGCTTCTGTGCTAAGTCGCTTGCAAAAAACCAAAGGTGATATCATAATGATATCACTTAATGTAAATGTTTATGGAGAGTTATATGTTAACTGAGAAAGAGATTAAAGCCCCAAATGGTATAATGTTTATTTTTGTTGTGTTATTTGCGCAAGTCGCTGCGATAGCCTTTCTTATCAGTAATATGATAGATAAGAACCCTAGTTTAATTGTTATCGGCTTACTGGCTACCATTGCTGCTTTTATTTGCTGGTTTGGTTTCTTTATGGTTAACCCTAAAGAAGCTCGAGTAATGCAGCTGTTCGGTAAATACGCTGGCACAATACATGATTCAGGTCTTCGTTGGGCTAACCCTTTCTATACAAAAATGCGAGTATCATTGCGTGTCCGCAATTTTGAAAGTAGTAAATTAAAAGTGAACGATAAAAACGGTAATCCTATTGAAATTGCCGCAGTTATTGTTTGGGAAGTTTCAGATACCGCAGAAGCTGTTTTTCAAGTAGATGATTATGAAGACTTTGTGTCAATTCAAAGTGAATCAGCACTGAGAAATTTGGCAACTAGCTATGCGTATGACCATCACGAAGATGATGATATTTCATTACGTAGCGATCCGGCGATAATTTCGTCTGCGCTGAAAGCTGAGGTACAAGAAAGGTTAGAAAAAGCAGGTGTCACCGTTATTGAATCACGCATAAGCCATTTAGCGTATGCCCCTGAAATTGCCAACGCTATGTTAAGGCGTCAACAGGCAATGGCGATTATTGCTGCGCGAAGAACAATCGTAGAAGGTGCTGTTGGTATGGTTGAAATGGCATTAACAAAATTAGAAGAACGCGACATCGTCGAGCTTGATGCAGAACGAAAAGCTGCAATGGTCAGCAATTTACTCGTTGTGTTATGTAGTGACGAAGCGGCTCAGCCTGTGGTAAATACTGGCAGCCTATATTAATAGTTAATTGTGCGAGAAATATCGTGGCAAAAAAAGCATACCCCTTACGGATCAACGAAGAAATACTTTCGGCTATGCAGCAATGGTCTGATGATGAATTACGTAGTTTAAATGCACAAATTGAATATGTATTACGTGACGCATTACGAAAATCAGGCCGAAGTAAGCCTAAACCGATAGAGCCTATCATTGACCCTGAAAGCTAATATTCTGAAATATTATTACATGATTAACTTTCATCATATTTCAGGCAAAAAAATACCGATGACAAAGTCATCGGTTTATTAGCTATGAGGAAAGCTAGAATATACAAATTATTACAACAAGCGTTCGCTAGGAACAAGTTGACTATAGAGCACTGACTCTATTAATGCAACCTATTTACGTAATTAAATTTCACAACTGTAATTAAAATACACCTCTTATTTACTTCTCACCCTTCTAATTCATATATTTTCGCTATACTGTAGATAACATGCTGGCGCGGTGCTTAATATGAAATATTTTATAGTTACTTTTTTTTTACTTTATTTTAGTAATGCTAATGCTATAGAAACAGTTCGATCTAGAGGCCCACAATCAGAGTTTGACGCCAGTCACAGTTACTTTATCGGTTTAATCAAACTCGCTTACGAAAAAAATAATAAAGAAGTTAATTTTGTTTTTTCACCTTATATGGCACAAAAAAGAGCATTGAGTGAGTTACAAGCAGGAAGGTTGGTAGACATATATTGGGCAGGTATGGATGCTGCTCGGGCAAGTCAATTAAGTGTCGTAAATATCCCTTTAGTCAAAGGACTATTAGGTTTTCGTGTTTTTATTACTCACCAAGACAATCTCAAAAAGCTTGAACAAGTATCGACATTATCTGACTTAAAAAAAGTCAGTTTATGTCAGGGAAGCCATTGGCCTGACACCGATATAATGCTTGCCTCAGGGCTTAAAGTATTGCCAAACCCTATTTATGAAAACATGTTTTCTCAAACATATATTAAACGTTGTGATGCTTTTCCTAGGGGGATTAATGAAGCAATGTCAGAATATCAAGTGCGCAAAATAGTTATGCCTAAACTAGCACTCTATCAAGATCTAATTATTCATTACCCTTTCCCCATGTATTTCTTTACTTCAGCCAAAAATAAGCAACTGGCACTCTTTATACAAGCAGGGCTTGAAAAAGCAATAGACGATGGCAGTTTTGAACAATATATGAAAACTCATCCAACAACTAAGCACTTGTTTCCTTTAGCAACATGGAAGGATGCTCGTTTCATTCATTTAGAGAATCCTTTTTTACCTGAAGGGCTTGATATTAAAAATCCACGATATTGGATTTCAGTTGATTAGCATCTAAAAATTTACTGTGAATATCTCAATAGATGCTTTATATAAGGAGTTATTGGGTAAATGAAGGCTGGCTAATGCGCCTGCTCCCAATTATCTCCAATACCCGCTTCGGCTATTAAAGGTACTTTCAATTCCACGGCATTATTCATGATTTCAACAAGTTGTGATGTCGCTTCTTCGACAATATCTTGATGAATCTCGAAGACTAATTCATCGTGTACTTGCATGGTCATTTGAATGCGAGGATCACCTTTAGCTTGCAGCCATTCGTCTACCGCTAACATAGCTTTTTTAATAATGTCTGCTGCTGTGCCTTGCATAGGCGCATTAATAGCCGCACGTTCTGCGCCTTTTCTACGCATCGCATTTTTAGCTTTTATATCCGGTAAATATAATCGACGTCCAAATAAGGTTTCAACAAAACCTTGTTCGCTCGCTTGCTGACGAGTGTCTTCCATGTATGCCATGACATTAGGATATCGTTCGAAGTATTTGTCCATATATTCTTGAGCACGATGGCGTGGTACATCTAATTGTTTTGCTAAACCAAACGCTGACATGCCATAAATTAAACCAAAGTTTACCGCCTTCGCACTACGACGTTGTTCGACAGTTACATCGGCTAAATCGACCCCAAATATTTCTGCCGCAGTCGCTTTATGCACGTCTCGCCCTTCTGAAAATGCGGAAACTAAACCTGGATCATCAGATAAATGTGCCATTATTCTCAATTCTATTTGCGAGTAATCAATGGCAACAATTTGATGATCTTTTGGTGCAATAAACGCTAAACGAATTTTTCGTCCTTCTTCGCTACGAATTGGAATATTTTGTAAGTTTGGATCGGTCGAAGATAAACGTCCGGTTGCTGCAATAGCTTGCT
>MAAB01034816.1_pt1 | contig 17806 bp, 14 predicted proteins | sample 1115991 | NCBI WGS metagenome assembly MAAB01 (sample SAMN04961124, study PRJNA320927) | seawater metagenome | isolation source: sample BD02T18 sea water enriched with oil for 18 days | place: USA:Gulf of Mexico | collected 2013-07-27
TTAACGTCTTCATTCGGGGTATAGTTTAATTTGAAACTACAACTTACATCCGCAGCAAGAGATTGGTTTTCACATTTATTATCGCTAAGACTAAACTCAGCTCCGGTTACGGCCATTGCGCTAATCATTAAGTTGGCAGTCGCAGTCGCTGGATTTTTCAGAGTCAACGTTTGACTGATAATTTTCTCATTCTCAGTCACTATAAAATCTGCAAAATTAGGCAGACCGAATACATCGGCAGTCTCTTCCATAGGCTCTCCTGGACGCCCAGTATGTACAGCAACTTCACCATTTTTGACCTTAGCAAACCAATCAATGTAATTACCTACCCGAGTATAAACCCCAGGAAAGTTGGCTTGAGCACAACCTTCACCAAAACTTACGACACCCACCTGTACCCAGCTACCTGCGGATTCGATCACCAATGGCCCACCACTATCACCTTGGCAAGAATCTTTACCGCCAGCCGCTAAGCCTGCACAGATCATATTATTGGTAACGGTTTGTCCTACTCCTGCATACGCAGTCGTACAGGTTTGATGATCAAATAAAGGTACTTCGACTTGCTTTAATATTTCAGGAAATGACTCACCTGTTGTACTTGTATTTCCCCAGCCAACCACCGTTAAGGGTGTTGATACGGCTAAACCATCAATAAACGTATTACTTGCCGCATTGACGAAGGTTTTATCAACCTCTGTGGCCAGCTTTAATAGCGCGATATCATGATCATCGCCATAGTCTTTATGAATGTAAATTGCCTCAACATTTGCCTTCACTTCACCGGCATCTTCACTGTTCGTATTGTAATCTGCGACGACAACCTGCATGCCATCGGCTGACTCTCTTTCAACACAATGCGCAGCGGTTAATACCCATTGCTTATCCAACAAACTCGCACCGCAAAAATGACTGCCATCTTTACTTTGCAAAGAGACTACCCAAGGGTAAGTACCACTGGTTGCATCGGTACCGCCAATAATTCTCTGCTCTATTGCCATAGATTGAGAAGACGATAAGGCCAGGCTTCCTAATGCAAAGGTCGCCAGTGCCAGTTTGCTGATATTAGAACTGTTTAATGCTGATTTCATGATCGACTCCTGATGACCTCAGCCATAAGGCCAAATCATCGTTGTGTATTTCGTTGTTATTAATACATCGAACTTGAGCGAGGTAATTTTTCCCTCAAGAACACATTCAATGTACGAGGGAAATATTCCCTTGTCAAAGAAAACTACTATTTATTTTGTAACGTCTTGTGTGATGAAAAGGACAAGTAAATAAAAAGTGGGAATAAATCCCTCGTTGAATTAAGATGAATACATGGATACTCATAAATCATCGAATAGCCCACAAACTGGCATCCCTAAAGCCATAGAAACAGCGATACAGCGACTGCTGCGTCCCCTTGTACGCTTATTATTATCCTTTCAAATCACCTTCCCTGTATTCCAACAATGGTTAAAGAAAGCCTATGTTGATGTCGCTGATAAAGAATTTCCTCTTGCAGATAAGCCACAAACTGATACTCGAATAAGCTTACTCACCGGCATTCACCGTAAAGACATGAAACGCCTACGCCATGAAGAGAGCGCAGACCAGAGTAGCCCTGATAACATCAGTATCGGTGTACAACTGGCGGCTCATTGGATGGGGCAAGCTGAGTTTTTAGATCAAGATAAACAACCCTTGGTATTGCCGTTTAAATCTGAAGGACAGAGCCCGTCTTTCGAAAATCTAGTCGAGCAAGTCTGTAAAAAAGACATTAGAGCTCGAGTTGTTTTAGATGAATGGCTACGCCTAGGAATAGTCAGCATAGAAGTGGCTGAAGAAGGGAAAGCAGAGCTGATTCAACTGACCCCTGGCGCTTTCGTTCCGAGTCACAGCATGGATGAAAAAGCCTTTTTCTTAGGCATGAACGTCGCCGATCATTTAGCGACCGCAACCCATAATGTCATTAACAGTGGTAATGACGATAAGCCTGCAAACGCAAAGTTTGAGCGCTGCTTGTATTACGATGGGCTATCAGAGAGTTCCATTGCCGAATTAAAACAACTCGCGAATGATCAAGGAATGGCGTTATTACAGTCGTTGAATGAACGCGCTTTACAGCTCAAGCAACAAGATCAAGCGCCTAGTCAACAATACACGGCATCAGAACCTAACTATCAATCTATTAACTCTCAGCGTATTAACTCCCAACGTATCAGCTCTCAACGTATTAACATCGGCCTCTACGTTTTTGACGAGCCTGATCATATAGATAGCAAAGAGCCCCATAATGATTAGGGCCTTTTTAGCAGCGTGCTTCCTACTGCTCATGGCTTGTGCAACTCAAGACAGCCGCTGGAGCGCCTTCCATAGTGATAATCGAAACTTCAAAAATACCGGCCAAATTGAATACAACGGTATCGGTGGCAGTGGCCGCCAACAAAGCGATCCATCACCTGAAAACGGTTTAGGTGGCAGCGGTAATACCCAAGATATTAATTTACACCAAGCCCAAGCTAATGGAATTGGTGGCAGCGGCCGCCAAGCTCCAGACATACTAGAAAACGGCTTAGGCGGCTCTGGTAAGCAACCTTCTAACAAGGCCGCCATATTAGGCCCGATCTCCGCTTTCGGCAGCATTTGGGTTAACGATCGCCACATTCAATTGCCCGATAGCACTGAATACTTAATGGCGGGCAAAGACGCTAAACGAAGTGATCTGCGCTTAGGCCAAATGGTTGCGGTATTAGCAGATTCGTTAGATGACAGTGATTATCAAGCGTTAGAAGTTCACTTGCTGTTTAATGTTATCGGTCCATTAAACGCCGTAGAAAAAGATAAAGGACAGCTAGCGAAAGGCCAACGATCTAAAGGACAGTTCGCTAAGTTATCTCTACTCGGCCAAACGGTATTGGTAGACAGTGATACTCGTATTGTTAACCAATCTGGAACAGTACTAACCCTGCAACAATTAAACACCGGAGAGCGCATAGCGATCAGTGGTTTACGTATGCCAAATCAAGAAATTAAGGCGACGTTAGTCATTGCTCACACAAAGCAAAATATTCAATTAGCAGGACCTGTTAGCGCAATTGATGACCAGTACTGGCTAGGGCAACAAAAGCTCGCCTTTACTCAGCAACCTGAATTAAACCAACCCTTGCGGTTGCACGGAAATATTCATGATGGCGTATTCATCGTCAATGATTGGGCGCCTTTGCCTCATCACCGTATTTTTGAACTTGCGGATGAAGTGTGGCTAGAAGGCTTCCCTCTTTCTGATGCCGAATTCTTTATCGAAGGCTTTGAAGTCCAGCTACCTGAGTTTACTGATGATCTGTTTGATCCTAACGACAGTATGCGTATTGGCATTGATCTGGATAATCAAGAATTTTGGATGGACCACGAGCCACCCGAAGATGATACGCAGTGGCAACAAGATGATGTCTTTATGCGCAGTGGGGATGAATCTGACAGCCCTGCATTCGAAGACGGTTTCGAGGATGACTTTGATGGATCAGAGCTTGATGACTCAGAGTTTGAAGAAAATGACTTTGAAGAGAATGATTTCGATGAGTATGAATTTGATGACGCAGACTATGATCAGCCTTATTACGACGATTCAGACGTTGATGATCAAGAGTATTATCCACAGGAATAAGATCATCACGAGAACAACAACCCAGACGATTAATATTCTTACGAGAACATTCCCTGCTCACTAGCCTAACTCCTCTCGCAAGCACCTTCAGGTTCCCCCTACCCTGTGCTACAGTCAGACGATCTAATTATTACAATAAATAGTAACCATCATTCAAAATAAGAATCGTTACTTTGGGGCTTCAAATGCTAAAAGATTACGCCAACTACGATGCGCTGGGGCTTGCTCAGCTGGTCAAAAATAAAGACGTTAGCGCGACAGAGCTATTAGACACCGCCATCGCTCAAGCCGAACAAGAAAACCCTGCGATCAATGCCATCATTACTAAGTTGTATGATTTTGGTCATCAACAAATAAAACAAGGTCTGCCAGAAGGCCCATTCACCGGTGTCCCTTTTTTATTAAAAGACTTATTAGGGTCTTTAGAGGGCACCCCTATGAGCAATGGCTCTGCCGCTTATAAAGGCAGCATTTCTCCTAGCGATAGTGAATTAGTAAAGCGCTATAAATCTTCTGGTATCGTGATCTTCGGAAAAACCAATACCCCTGAATTTGGTTTAATGGGCGTGACTGAACCCAAAGCTTTTGGCCCAACTCGTAATCCTTGGAATTTAAACCATACCCCTGGCGGCTCTAGTGGTGGTTCAGGTGCTGCTATTGCCGCCGGTATTGTGCCGATGGCATCGGGCGGTGACGGGGGTGGATCTATTCGTATTCCTGCAGCTTGCTGTGGATTATTTGGCTTGAAGCCTTCTCGTGGGCGTACTCCAACAGGTCCTTATTACAGTGAGTTATGGGATGGAGCGGCCGCTGAGCATGTTTTAACGCGTTCAGTTCGTGATAGCGCGGCCATGCTCGATATTATCGCAGGCCCTGACGGCAGTAGTCCTTATCCCGTACGTAAAGAGTCGGGTTATTTAGCGTGCTTAGAGTCACCCGTTCGTCCTTTAAAGATTGCTTATTCTACTCACTCTTTCTTTGACCGCCCGGTCACAGACGATGCGATCAAGTCTGTTCAGCACACGGTGAAATTATTAGAGTCTCTAGGCCATACCGTCGAAGCCGTTCAGCCTTATATTAATGCCGACGATTTACTCGATAGCTACCTAACCATGTATTACGGCCATGTTGCCGCCGATTTAGAATTTGCGGCCAAGTTATTGAATACTAATTTCAGTAACTTAGATGTTGAAGATAATACGAAATTGATGGGCTATATCGGTAAGAAAATTTCAGCAGAACAATTTGTTACCGCTAAGCGTCGTTGGAATGAATTCAGCCAAAGCATGCATGCACTGCATCAAGAGTACGACCTTTTATTAACACCGACTCTTGGCAGCGAGCCCGTTCCTATCGGCGAGTTTGATTTAGGCTTAATCGATAAAATCGGTACAAAGTTTGTGAATGCTTTTGGTCTACAAAAATTATTATTAAAAACGGGCATGACAAAAAAAGTCGCGCTAGAGAATTTGGAAAAGTTACCCTTCACCCAATTAGCGAACCTAACCGGCCAACCTGCAATGTCAGTCCCCCTATATTGGACTGAATCAGGATTGCCGCTAGGTTCTCAATTTATGGCTCCCTTAGGTGATGAAAAAACATTACTCCAGCTAGCACACCAACTTGAAGGTGCTCAGCCATGGTTTGATAAAACACCCGCTAATTCAACTCATGCAAATGAAAAGGTCCAACCATGAAAACTGTTTTAATCACTGGCTGCTCTTCTGGTATTGGCCGCGCGCTCTGTGAAAAGTATTTAGCCAAAGGTTTTCACGTTTATGCCAGCGCACGTAATATTCATAGCCTCGATGATCTAACCGAAAACTCCGAGCTAAAAAAACTCGCTTTGGATGTGAATGATGCCAGCAGCATTCACAATGCTGTCGCGCATATCAAGCAAGATCATAATCGTCTTGATGTACTCATTAACAATGCCGGCTATGCAGCTATGGGTCCATTAGTCGATATGCCTATTGAAGACTTGCGTGCGCAATTCGAAACCAATGTCTTCGCACCCATGGAATTAACTAAGGCATGCTTGCCACTTTTGATGGCGAAAAAAGATAGGGTTGAAAATAATACAACCCATCATGCCCAAGTCGTAAATATCGGCTCGGTATCGGGAATTACTACAACACCTTTCTCCGGTGCCTATTGTGCAACCAAAGCTGCCTTACATTCTTTATCTGATGCACAACGAATGGAACTTGCGCCTTTTGGTATCGATGTTATTACTGTTCAGCCGGGGGCTATTGAATCTAAATTTGGGGATAACTCTCTATTGAATGTGTTAAAGCGCATTACTAAAGAGTCGCTTTATGCGCCGTTAAAAGATGGGATTAAAGCCAGAGCAACCGCCTCACAAGATAATCCGACCCCTGCGGCAGACTTTGCAGAAAGCTTAGTTGAACAATTATTAAACAAACCTAAGCCCGTAATTCGAATCGGTAATGGTAGTTTTGGTTTGCCATTATTGAAACGCTGGTTACCGTCAGCAATACTGGATAAGATACTGAGCAAGAAGTTCGATTTACCTTCACTAGCCAAACGCTAGCGGAAATGAACTTACTAAGATGTTCTCGCTCTAACCACAATAATAATCTCTGCGCTCGGTTGCTTCTGAGCGCAAACAAAAAGGTCATTCACTCCTATGTTTAAGTCGTTTTTTCTCAATAAAAAATGGTTACCTTGGTCATTGCTCGGCAGTTTAGTGATTCTTTATGTCACCTGGTACAAGGTGCAACTCGATGTAAAAATCAACGAATGGTTTGGGACCTTTTATAATACAATCCAAGAAGCACTAGGCGCGCCTGGCACCATTGCATTTGATGATTTCTTAGGCCAATGTTTGACCTTTGTTGAAATTGCCGCGCTTTATATCGTGATTGCGGTATTAACCGAATTTTTTGTTAAGCATTATGTATTCCGCTGGCGTACTGCGATGAACAGCTATTACATGGGCCACTGGGATCAGCTACGCCATATTGAAGGGGCAGCTCAACGCGTTCAAGAAGATACCATGCGCTTTGCTCGGATTGTGGAGACGATTGGTATTGCATTCGTTCGCTCGGTGATGATGCTCATGGCATTCTTACCAATTCTATGGGGCCTCAGTGAACACGTTACCGTCCTACCTTGGATTGGCCAGGTAGATCAGGCCTTGGTATTCATCGCTATTTTTTCAGCCATGTTTGGTACCGCATTATTAGCGTTAGTAGGGATTAAATTACCCGGACTAGAATTCAATAATCAACGCGTTGAAGCAGCCTATCGTAAAGAACTAGTCTTAGGTGAAGACCACCTAGAACATGCAACGCCTCCAAGCGTTAAAGACCTATTTAATAACGTGCGAAAAAACTATTTCACCTTATACCTGCACTATTTATATTTTGATGTAGCTAAGTGGTCTTATCTACAATTCACCGTCATCATTCCTTACATTGCCCTTGGGCCAACGATTGTGGCTGGCGCAATTACACTAGGTATAATGCAACAGATCATTCGTGCTTTCGGTAAAGTTGAAGACTCATTCCAATTTTTAGTTAATTCGTGGTCAACCATCATTGAGCTTATTTCCATTCATAAGCGCCTAAAAGCTTTTGAAAATGAAATAGAAAACCCTACTTCCGTTGCGGCTGAAGCGAATATCTAAGAAAGATAACGTAATTACCAATTTAGCCTTAAACTCCAGAGTTTAAGGCTAAATTGTTCATCTATACTCCCCCTCTCTACAACTAATCCCCAACAGCTGGCATAATAGCCCCAAATTTATAAGGCTTTAATCATGACTACTGAAAATACCCTATTAGCTCGCTGTGGCTCCAAATGTGAATTATGTGCCGCTGATGCCCCTGTTGCTAAATTTGAAGTTGCACCTAGCGACGGTAGCGTTGAACAAAGTATCATGCTTTGTCCAATCTGTACTGACCAGATCAATGACCCTGATACCCTTGATGGCAACCACTGGCGCTGCTTAAACGACAGCATGTGGAGCCAAGTGCTTCCTGTGCAAGTCATGGCATGGCGTCAGCTTAAGACCCTGAAAGCTAAAGGTGAAGATTGGGCTCAAGACCTAGTCGACATGATGTACTTCGAAGATGACGTACAGAAGTGGGCAGAAGCTGGTATGGTTGATTTCAGTGCTGAAACAACCCGCGATAGTAACGGCGCCCCCTTAATTGCAGGCGACAACGTTACCCTAATCAAAGATCTTGTGGTTAAAGGCGCTAACTTCACTGCTAAGCGCGGCACCATGGTTAGAGGCATTTCACTGACCGAAAACCCTCTTCATGTTGAAGGTAAGGTTAATGGTACCCGTATTGTTTTAATCAGTGCTTACCTTAAAAAACAGTAATGCTTTTTTTGCCAGCCATTGTATGAATGGCTGGCAATCTGGTTAATTCTATCCCGTTATCTCAACGTAAATTCCAGTGATACCCTATGAATATTGAACAAATCCAAAACGCATCATTACGTTTACGAAATAACAAGATCTTTGAACTCTTTGTTGTCAGTATCATTATTTTATCAGCGCTTTTGATCGGTGCGAAAACCTATCAAATTCCCGATGGTATAATGCAGTTGGTTAAGTGGTTAGATTTAACAGTCACCATCATTTTCTTATTTGAAATAACAATACGTTTTATAGCCGAAGAAAATAAGAAGCGTTTCTTTCATAGTGCCTGGAATGTATTCGACACCTTAATTGTTGTAGTCAGCTTGATCCCAATTGAAGACAGTGAAATGGCATTAATTGGTCGTCTCGTTCGTATTTTCCGTGTATTACGAATGGTCTCAATTATCCCCGAATTGCGTATGCTACTTAACTCGTTAGTCCGTGCCTTGCCCCAATTAGGCTATGTACTGTTACTAATGTTTATCATTTTCTATATTTATGCAGCCGTGGGGGCTACCTTTTTCGCCAAGATTAATCCAATACTTTGGGGGGATATTTCGATTTCATTACTCACTTTGTTCCGTGTAATGACTTTTGAAGATTGGACCGACGTGATGTACGAAACAATGGATGTTTATCCACTTAGCTGGATATTCTATTTAACGTTTATCTTTTTAACCGCTTTTGCCTTTTTAAATATGGTAATTGGGATTGTGGTGAATGTATTAGAAGACGAGCACGCTAAAGAACGTGCCGCTAAAGATAAAGCTGATGGTAAGATTTCTATGGATGATTTAGCAGCAGAAATTCGTTCATTGAAAGTTATGCTTGAGCAACAACGCAAAGACTAGAACTGTAAAACAAAAAGCGGCTCACTACAGAGGGCACAGAGTCGCTCCGCTACACAGAGGAAAGCAAAAAAGCATTGAATGTAAAAAATGAAGCGCTCAGGCTTCACCTTTTTAATTGTTTCTCCGTTCTTCTCTGTGAACTCGGTGCCTCTGTGGTGAAGTTCTTTTAGGCTCTTGCTCTTACCAACAAATCTAGTAAGGCAGGCTTATACCAATACTCGCTCTGTCCTTCCCTACTTCATCATCTAAGCCACGAGCGATACTTAAGCGTATCGGCAACATCAGGTTATAAAAGGCTAAGACTTCGATATTAAAATCGATTCCAACCCCCGTTAAATAATTAGGTGAATCACCGCTTTGCCAAGCACTGCCATAATCAACATAGAAATTTGCTGAATAATCTCCCGCCGCGATTGGCCATATACCCCAGCCTTTATCGATTCGGCCTAGCCATTGATTAAAATTAAGCCGGTTTACATTCATGTTATTACCGCCCTGCACTGAAGCGGCGTAACCTCTTAAAGCAAAATCGTCACGGCCAAACAGGCTGAGCTCTGTTAAACGATTCTCACCGCCTATCGTAATCGCCTCGTTGTCTTTACTGGTACGTGCTGCGAGAACATGTAAGGATAATGAGCGTCTGCCCGGTAAATCAAATACTTCCTGCCATTGCCCTTGGAGTATTCCTCCGCTGTAGTCACTATCGGAGAGGCCATTTAACAATTCATTGGTTTCATAAACGACATCGAGATATCGCCCCGATGAGAACCCAGGGCTGTTTAAGTAGCTTTCACGGCTATCAAACTGCAAGCCGATTCCCGCCAATGTTTTCTCACAGGTTTTATGAAGTTTAAAATTTTCATCAGGGCAAGAGACTGAAAACAAATCATCACGGGATACTGTCCCTTCTCGCTCAACAATAAGCGCTGCATTAAGTGATAGCTGGTCTTCAAATGCATTTACTATGTTACTACGACCCAATATCCAGCGATCTTGTTCAACAATGTATTCAGGTTTGCTATCGCCGAATACATCAACATATTCATGCGTACGCTGAAAACCGATCTGATAACGATTATCATAGTTGTAAAGAATGCTGCTATCTAGCAATGAGTTTTCGCTATCTATTGCCAATTGAAGTGCATAATTATGACGACCTAGTACATCGCTGCCACCGGTTTGAAAACCGGTTTGATTTGCTTCAGCAGTCGCACCAAAATAAGGAAACCACCAAGTCGGAAGTAAGCTTGACCAAGGTTGATAATCTTCAGCTTCAGATTTTTCAACCTCTATAGAATAAGGGGCGGGATAATTATACTGGCCTTGCTGTTTAGTAAGAGGAAAGGATTCTGATGAGTTTAGTACCGCTTCATTGAAAGGTATTGTCCTCATTTCAAAACCATCAGCTGTATAAGCTTGGAAAATAATTTCGCTTGGCGTTGAATTGCCTTTTTCTATGATAGCTTTAGGTTCGAAGGCACCCGTTAACATATCGGTTAGCTGCGTGACTTTAAAACTCACATCATTCGAAGAATTGGATTCTACTTTCTGATCATCCAATAAAAATATATTATAAATCCCATCATAATCTGCGCTGTATAATATATTTCCATTGGGCAATATCTGCGGGCTATTTTCAATCGCTTTGGTATTAGTAATCATTTGCCAAGAAGTCAATTTAACTGACTCTAATGACGACCCTCTATCCATATTGATACGTTCTAGATTCCAGCCCTGCAGAGCACGTTTAACCGCAATGATGATGTAATCACCTTTCGCTGAAACATCATAATCGCCCAATACCGTTGTTTCGTCTTCACCACGCCACAGACGCTTAATAGTTCCTTGCTTATCTAATAATACGAGTTCACTGACGCCGTTTATTTTTCGGCTAGCGATCATCACTTTATTATTCAGCCAGCGTACATTACGCAGTCGAGATCGAGACGTGATTGCCTGCCACTTTTTACCCGTTATACCATCAACCAGTAAATAGACATCTGCCCATGCTCGCCCATCCTTCCAAGTGATCATACGACTTGCGACGATATCCTGCTGCCCATTAACATCCAAAGATAATACGTTTTTAGTCTTTGCTAATATTGAAAACTCACCCTTACCATAATGCGTTAACACAGGGGTATCTTCTCCATTGCTATCAATAAAATAATAGCTGTCGGCTTCACTGCTAGTCACATCTTTAAAAAGTCCTTGCCTACCTTGCTCTATCGTTAGTGCTTCGCCTTGTTCACCTAAGTTTTTAAGTAAATAAATTTCATCTGAAAACTTATCTCTCAACCACTGGTGATAGTCTTGCCACAGCTGGTCAAAGTTCTTACCGACAATAGAAGACATAGAATAATTTTGCATGAATGCAGGAATGCCTTGCCCACTGTATTTATACAAATAATCTTGGATGGATTTTTCACTATGGGTTTCGGCTAAAAATTGATAAAAATAACTGCCGTATAAATATTGCATACCTAAAGGCCAAGCACGCAGAGGAGCAGATACATCCCCTAAGGTTTTTAAACGCTCAGCAGCCACTTCTGCCCGCATCTGCATGTGATAGAAAGAACCTTGTAGCCGCCCGTAGCCAAGTTCGTCATTAGTTTCTAAGTAGGTCGCTAACCCTTCAAGCATGAATGAAGGAGTTATTGAATGCGGGTATGCAAAAAATATATTACCAAATATTTTGTTCGCTACTTTAGGAAAACCTCGTGCCATTTGCACCTGCAATATATGCACGTATTCATGACGAATTAAGCCATGCAACCAATCATCATTCGTTTCTAATCCACTAACACTATCGGGTGGGCTACTGAATAAACGAATTTGTGCGTAAGGTAAATAAGTGGCCCAACCATTTGAAAAATCAAAATCATCGACTAATACCATTTTAGTTTTTGTCAGCGGTACTTGCCCAAAGAAAGGGGCTAGCTCTAGGTGTACTCGCTCTGCAATATTCAGCGCTTTATCCGCCATGAGCGTATTATTTTCAGGATAAGTAATTGTGAAATGCTCACTTTCTTTAACCTGCCAGCTCACCGCTTCGTTCTCTGCAGTAGTTTGATCCCAAGCGGCAAAGTTTGCTGCGCTCGTCGATATATATACCAGTTGTAAAATGCAGACACTTAACATGGCTAAAAGACGCATGTAACTTTCCTATGTGTGGTTGGTTTTATGATAGGCCTATGCTCTTTTGTAAGAGTGTATCTATTTATTCATACTTTTATTTAAGCATAGCGATTTATCGATAATAGGCCTAGCATATATAGAAGTTGTAAGCGTCAATTCAAGGAAACTCATATGCAATGGTCTGATCATTATCGTCGTTACGCCCGTTACAATGCTTGGATTAATCAATCCTTGTTAGAGGCAAGCTTAAGCGTATCAGTAAAAGAACAAAATAAAGACCAAAATGTCTTCTTCCACTCCCTAACGGGCAGTTGGAATCATATTCTGGTGGGAGACCTTTTATGGTTAAACCGCCTAGCGAAGATATTCCCTATTCTCAATGATCAGATGGATAAATGGCCTAAGCCAACTCAGCTTAATCAAGTGTTATACGGTGATCTTAAAGAGCTTGCTGAGCAACGCCAAAAGTTGGATGAATTAATAATTCAATGGTGTGATTTTTTACGCGAAAGTGATTGTGAAGATAGGCTGCAATACCACAATAGCCAAGAAGAATTACAAGTGCGTCCTCTACCTGACGTTATGCAGCATTTGTTTAACCATCAAACTCACCACCGGGGGCAGATAACAGCGCTCTTAAGCCAGCTAGGTGTCAATTATGGAGCGACTGATTTTATTGCAATGCCAGATGATGATTAGATATTGAAAGTTAGTCGTCATTTATAGAAAGTAGCGCAATGTTTCCAGCAAAATCATAATAATCATTAGCCCCATAGCAAGTAGTAAGCGATTGCTATGTCTCGGCATTCCGCCTTGGGCAATGGTTGCTTGATCACTCAAAGGCTGATTCGTCGAGTCATAATCTCGCATTAACGATGCCCCTTCCATTAAGTCATCGTTATTGACTAGCACACGCACCAACTGACTTGGAGGTAATTCTCCGATTGCACCAATTAGATGTTCTCCTTCAATAAAAGAGCTGATCCTATGTTGCTCTAACAAGCCTTGAATCACATGAGCTTCTAATACATTAGATGCTTCATAAACACACTTCATAATGCGCTTCCTTCCACCAACCAATTCAATTTACTAACAATAATTTATTAGCCATTATTATTAACCAATCATTTAACAGCTTAGTAGATTTGACCCATACCGTAAGTATTGCTTCATTAATTTATCTTACTCATCATCAACCATTTTAACTGGCGGCAAAAAGCGATAGATTTGATAAGGTCCTTTTTCAGCGATGTCATCAGCACTTAATCCGATGACCTGATGCAAACTTGAGCAGGTAAAATATAGCTGCCCATCTGGGCCATTGCTGAATCCATCAGGCCAGCGAATAGACGCTGACTTTAGTAGGGTTTCTAACTCGCCTTCAGGCGTTCTACGTACGATAGCCGAATGCTCTAAGTCCGAAAAATAGACATTACCCTCAACATCCATTGCCATTCCATCGGTCATTGTCTTCGGCCCTACCGCTTCTACTTGCGATGACAATTGAGCTGGTGATAACTCGCTATCGGTCAAGGCTTCATAAGGTATTCTATAAAGCTGATCCGCACTGATGCTGGCGTAATAAAGATAATCATTGTTAGCATCAAGTACTAAGCCATCAACACCAGGATTTACTGTAAACAAACCAAACAAGGTCATTCTACGGCCCTGAACAATGGGCTCGTACTTACCCGCTAATACCGATTCATGCTGTTTAAGTACTTTTCTAGCAGACTTATTTTTCACATCAAAAATGACTAATGCAGGGCTCTTAGCAAATATGCTGGCATCGGAAATGATAATGAAATTGCCATCATTGCTGATTTGAAAATCATTGGCGTGAGAGCCTAAAGCAAATTCAGCACGTGAGAATGAAAAACGCTTTTGCATTTCCCCTGTTACTAAATCAAATGCCAGCAACCGTACTTTATCCAAACCGTGCTTACCATTATCCAATACCCAAAGCTGCTGCTTCTTATCAATACGCACTGACAGCACTTCATTAAATGCATGTGGCTCGGAGCCACCCGGCTGCCATTCGATACTTGGAAAAGCCTGCGCCTTACCATCAACTAACTTGGCGACATTGATTGCCGGATTAGCTTCAGGATGTAGGGTTAGATAAATATCATTGTTCGCTGCGACGGCAATATTGCCTGGGGGATATGGCAAGTCAGCCACTAATTCCAATTCCGTACTCGCCATCAGCGGCATGCTCGTACGATCTGGAAAGTGCTCAGATTCCACATAGCTTTGGCGAATTAAAACCAAAGCAGTCACTAAAACGATGAGTGAACCGATAATAATTTGTTTAAACGCTGCAAAAGACATTTTCTTCCCCAATCCAAACGCAAATTCTTGTTATAATTTCTTTCTATTCTTATGTATTTAGATGACAAATGAAACTGGAAATTTTATATCTAGATGAAAATCTAGTCGCGATCAATAAACCGTCTGGCCTGCTAGTACACCGCAGCGAAATTGATCGTCGTGAGACCTTATTTGCACTACAACTTCTACGTAATCAATTAGGTCAACGTGTCTATCCCGTTCATCGTCTCGACAAGCCAACCTCTGGCGTACTGTTATTTGCGTTAAATTCAGAAACCGCAAGTTTAATGGTTGAACAATGGCGTCAGCGTGACGTTGAAAAACGTTACCTAGCAGTCACTCGCGGCTATATGCCTGAAGAACTGCACCTAGACTATGCAATGGTGCCCCCTGTCGATAAATACGCTAAACACGAGCACATAAAGCCTGCTCAAGAAGCGATTACCGATTTCAAATTATTGGCGACCGTTGAAATCGATGTCGAGATTGATAAATATCCACAATCTCGTTATTGCATGGTAGAAGTTATGCCAAAGACAGGCCGTAAACATCAAATTCGTCGCCACTTAAAACACCTAAGCCATCCCATTATCGGTGATGCTCGCTACGGTAAAGGTCGTCATAGTCGCTACTTCCGCGATCACTTTGATGCCGGTCGCTTATTACTACATGCTTGGCAGTTAAGCTTTGAGCATCCTTATAGTGGCGAAAGAGTGGATATTTATGCGGGACTGGACATCCCAATGAAAGGACTGTTGGAAAGATTTGATTGGTTAAGCAGCTTGCCTAACCCTTTGATTCAGGCGACGGAGCGAGCGTTGGTTGACGAACAATGTAGAGAGCTACCAGCACCCCCACCAGAGGAAGAAGAATCTTTACTGCTGTAACAGGGACGATATAACTGGTTACGCCCATACTAATCGCGATTAAGGTAATGGTGTATATCTTCGCTTTAAGCGGAATGCCCTTACCTTCTAAATAATAGACCAAGTACTTACCCAATCTGGGATGCCCTACTAGCCAGTTATAAAATTTAGGCGATGTGCGTATAAAGCAGGCCGCAGCCAGCAATAAAAACGGCGTTGTTGGCAAGATGGGTAAGAAGATGCCTATTACCCCTAATACCACACTCAACCACCCAACAAAGAGAAGCAGAGCCTTAACCGCTTTATTTTTGAATCTTGTTACTGCTGACATACATGCCTCTAATTACAGCGATCTCGCATAATAACTCGTCTATTTGTAATAGCTTAGCCTGAATGAAGACCGTATTAAAAGAACTTACGCACATTATCTGTGGATAAAACACTGCATAAGTTTTTTATAAGTCTCGCCAACCCGCATGAATACTGGCCCCTGAACAGATTGTCGGTTTTTCGATCAAATAAAAAAACCTTATTTTTCAAGCTCTTAGATATCAAATGACAATATTATGACAAATCAACAAAGCTGACAAAGTCATCAATATATAGAATGCTTGCTTGTGAATAACAGGAAAATTACGACAGATAATTTTAATCTAATTTTTGCTAATGAAAGAAACACTTTTATCAGCACTGCTTAAATGAAGAACACAATCCAGCAAACCCGCATGCTTACTGGCCTCTTTTGTTTACCCACAGATTCTGTGGATAACTTGGTGGATAGAGGCTTTAAAAGGTACGCAAAAGCCCATTCTATCTAGCCCCCTGTCGGTTTGTGTATTTTTTAACCAACACAAATAACCCTTTATTTTCAATGAGTTAGGAGAGTCAATAGCCTCATCTCAAGATTATTAAAGATTTATTGGATTGCTGAGATGGTTATTTTTTAACTGTGAGTAAAAGTGCTTGTTCAACAATATCAATTAATACTGTCAAGCCTTTTTCACGAATTTCCGAAGATTGTTTAATCCAATTAGCGCTACTAAAAAAAACTATCTGAAATCAGGCCCTGCAAGATAAGTGAGTACTTACAATAATTCATCACTAAGTCAATCCACCTACCTGTGGATAAACAACCCACCTTTATACCTGAGAACTGTATGTAGCCCTCGTCATGAGGAAGCATCGCTAACAACTCAACTCAAGTTAAAAACTATTTTGTTATATTTTTCAATCAGGTAGAAAGTAAAACAGAGAAGTTGCTATTTTTTTGACGACAGAGAGTTGTCTTGTGCATAGCAGGCAAAAAAAAGGAGCCATAGGCTCCTTCTTACAAACTATTAACTGAATTTATCTTCAGTCGAACTTGGGCTATGTATTAATCCAAGCCAATCGTTTTCGCTAGCTCGTCAGCAGCCATATAGCCACCAATAAAGCGGCCATCTTGTAATACGATTGCTGGAGTACCACTTACTCCCACTTCGTAGCCTAGTGCGATGTGCTCTGCAATTGGCGCATCACATTCTAGGTTGTCTTTAATCGTACGATTCTTCTTTGCAGCGGTCATTGCTTCAGCGCGGTTATCATCACACCATACTGATTTAATCTTCTTGAAAGAACCTGTTAGCTGCCCAGTACGACGATCTGTTACGCCCGCTCGAGGATACGCAAGGTAGCGCACACTAATGCCAAGGTCATTCAAGCTAGCAACTTCATCATGCAGCTTGCGGCAATAGCCACAATCAATATCAGTGAAGACATTAATCACTGTTTTTTCTTCGCCTTTGGCTTTAAAAACAACTAAATCTTTGTCATCTAAGGCTGCCATTAAACCTTCACGCTTTATGTTATTGCGATTTTTGGTGATGTTATTTGGCTTCAGCGGTAATAATTCATACAGTTCACCACGATAAACCATGTGGGTTAAATCGGGGGTTAGATGAACAAGAGAACCATCGGCCAATACGGCTTCGACTATTTGTTTATTAGCAAGACTAATAACTTCCTTCACTTTAACCGGCTGGCCAAATGATTGAGAAATCTGGTTTTCCACGCGTACAGTAAGCTGCTTATTTGCTTCTGCCGCATCAACAACAGGCTGAGTAACTTCCTCTGCATAACTTGTTGTCGCTACCGCAAAAACGGTCAATAGGGTCGCTAATATTCTCATTCTATCTCCATGCTGCTATCAACAGACAATCTTCTATATTACTTGAGGACAACTCTTTGAGACGTGTCGCTTAAAATAGTTCCCGCTAGTGTACAGAATTTCAGGCATAAAAAAACGGGCACAAGGCCCGTTCTTTTAGATTTGCTTAAAAACACATCACTCTTTAATAAAGAGTTACGCCTTTTTAACCAACTTCTCTTTAATACGTGCAGACTTACCGCTACGCTCGCGTAGGTAGTAAAGCTTAGCCTGACGCACATCACCGCGACGCTTAACTTCGATAGAATCGATTAAACGGCTGTGAGTTTGGAAAGAACGCTCAACGCCCACACCATGGGAGATTTTACGTACTGTAAACGCAGAGTTAACACCGCGGTTACGCTTACCAATTACAACACCTTCGAA